>ERZ1036416.10-NODE-10-length-151672-cov-386.933253_pt1 | contig 151672 bp, 130 predicted proteins | sample MGYA00514219_ERZ1036416 | MGnify/ENA primary metagenome ERZ1036416 (study PRJEB33795, sample SAMN09464945) | human gut metagenome | host: Homo sapiens | place: USA: Stanford, California | collected 2016-11 | study: EMG produced TPA metagenomics assembly of the...
CGAATAAAGATTTCTGGCCTGAATTGAAATAAGATGTTAAAACTATTTAAAAAGAAAGAAAAACAAAATAAAGTACTATCTTCAATGGCTAACGGAAAAAGTGTAGCCATTGAAGATGTACCAGATGAAGTTTTTTCAACAAAAATGATGGGTGATGGAATTGCTGTAATTCCAGATGATGGTAAAATTTATGCGCCATGTAATGGGAAAATCTCAATGGTGATGGATAATACGAAACATGCTTTGGGGATTGAAACCGAAGATGGTATGGAGTTATTAATTCATGTTGGCTTAGACACTGTTAATTTAATGGGTGAGGGTTTTGCCACTCATGTATCTGCCGGTGACAGTGTAGAAACTGGTGAATTATTAATTTCTTATGATAAAACAGATTTTGTGACTAAAGGAATCAATGATATAACAATGTTAGTTATTGTTGAAAATGGTGGTCATGAAATCACAAAATATAATATTAATGAAAATGTTCATATAATAGAATCTCCTTTAATCGAATACAAATAAAATCACATCAAATTGATGTGGTTTTTCTTTACTGTGATAAATTTTTTTCTAATTTAGTTATTGATTTTGTTTTACTTAAAATATTGTTATAATAATACATGTAGAGGTATGATATGAAATTAGAAGAACTAGTTAATAGGAATTATCAACAACTTAATGATAATGATTTATATATATGGAATTATATTATTCATCATCGTAAAGAGTGTGAGCGTTTATCGATTGATGAACTAGCTTTAAGATGTAGTGTTTCACGAAGTACTATTTTACGCTTTTCTAAGCGTCTGGGTTTAAAAGGATACGCTGAATTTAAAGTTTTTTTACGGATCGATAATCAAAAAAATGATAAAAATGCTTTAACAGATAATATCTTTAATCATTATATAGAAACTTTAGAACAATATCGGGATTATCATTATAAAGAAATTGTACAAAGTATTTATGAAGCTAAAAATCTTTATGTTTATGGAACTGGGGTAATTCAAGATAATACAGCGCAACATTTAAAACGTTCATTTTCAATGGTGAATAAGTTATTTTTAGACATTGATGTATTAGCAGATTTTGAGGCTTATATTAATTTGTTTGGTAGTAATGATGTTTTTATTGCTATTTCTTATGCTGGTGAAAATCAACGCTTATTAGATTATGTTTATCGTTTAAAAGCTAAGGGAGTCATTGTTGTGGCTATTATTGCTAATAATGATTGTACTTTATCTCATGTGGCCGATTATAGTCTGCATGTAAAGACATTACCAGTCATGACAAATCAAGGGCGTCGTGAAGATCTGGTGGGGAACTATTTTATTTTAATTGATTTTATTATTGCCAATTATATTGAATATGCTAAAAGTAGAGGAAATGAATAATGACATTAGATAAATTAGTAGAAGATAATTACCATCAATTGAATGAAAATGACTTATATATCTGGCAATATATTTTACATCATAAACGGGAATGTCAAAGAATTTCGATTAAAGATCTAGCACGTAATTGCAATGTATCGCATACTAGTATTTTACGCTTTACAAAAAAGCTGGGGCTTGAGGGGTTTAGTGAATTGAAGGTGCATTTGAAATGGGACTTGGCGCAAAAGCCAAATTTCAAACCACGAATTATAGACGATACTTATCATGAATTTATTGAAACAATGGAACGAATGAAAAATCGAGATTTAACTAATATCATGGAAATGATTGAAAAAGCTGAACGAGTTTTTGTTTATGGAACTGGAGTTGTTCAAGCAAATATGGCCGGTGAACTGCGGCGGGTTTTTCTTTATACAAACAAGGTTTTTCATGCTGTAGGTAACGGAACGGAAATCGATACAATCTTAAATAATGTAACTAAAAATGATTTGTTTATTATTATTTCATTATCGGGCGATAATGAAACAGCAGTAACTTTAGCACGCGCTTTACGAGGGTTACATATTCCAAGAATTGGAATTGCTAAGGTTGGAAATACTTTATTATCAAAGTATTGTGATGATATGATTACTTTTAGATATGAAACGTTTAAAGTAGGGATGTCAGATATTCTTTATGGTAGTACCGCCCACTTCTTTATTATTTCAGATTTTTTATTTTTGAGATACTTAGAATATTCACAAGAGAAAGGATAGATGTAAAGAGGATGATTAAATGAAACTTTAAGAGTTATGAAAATTTAGTTAAAGATAAAGGCCCTTTAATGGCTAATTATGCTTTGATGGGAGATGGTAAAGTTATTGATGGTGAGCTTTACGAAGAATTACGAGGTACCGAAGGATGCTGAAAATGGCGATACTATTCATGTGGTCGTAGAAGTTCAAGATAATGGTAAACATCAGTTGAAACATTGTCAAAGAGTTATTATTACAGTTAAATAGTTTTATAGCAGCTATATTATTTATATAGCTGCTTTTTGTTGAGAAATAAATAGCTTATAAATGTTTTAAAGGACGTCAGTAATATGACGTCCACAATGTTTAATTAATCTTTTTTTGGTTTATCAGTTACTAATTCTTTTAAAGAACTAGCTAAACCGGCAATACCTTGAATCTCACTAGGAATAATAATTTTTGTGGCTTCACCTTTAGATAACTCTTCTAAGGCTTTAAACCCTTGTAATGTTACATATGCACTGTCTGGGTTTGCTTGATTAATATATGTGATACCTTTGGCTTGGGCTTCATAAACTAATCTTAATGCTTCTGCTTCTCCTTCAGCAATTGCAATTTTAGCTTCTTTATCTGCTGTTGCACGTAAAATCATTGATTCTTTATCACCTTCAGCATTTAAGATAGCAGCAGTCTTTTTTCCTTCTGCTTGTAAGATTGCTTCACGTCTTTCGCGTTCAGCTCGCATTTGTTTTTCCATTGCTTCTTGAATATCCCGAGGTGGAATAATGTTTTTAACTTCAACACGATGTACTTTGATTCCCCATGGATCAGTAGCCTCATCAAGAATACTACGCATTCTTGAGTTAATAATATCTCTTGATGTCAAAGTTTCATCTAATTCTAAATCCCCAATAATATTTCTTAATGTAGTTGCTGTTAAATTCTCGATTGCGTTGATTGGTCGATCCACACCATAAGTAAATAGTTTTGGATCAGTGATTTGATAATAAACAACAGTATCGATCTGCATCGTGACGTTATCTTTAGTGATAACTGGTTGTGGTGCGAAGTCAACAACTTGTTCTTTTAATGAAACTTTATTGGCAACTCGATCAAAGAAAGGAATCAAGATGTGCAATCCAACATTACATGTACGATTATATGCTCCGATTCTTTCTACGACATATGCCCGTGATTGTGGAACAATTCTAATTGTTGAAGCAATGATCGTAATTACAATAATTCCTAGAAAAACCCATAATACAATAGCGACAATTCCGTCCATAATATTTCCCTCTCTATTCTTCTATTTTTTTAACAACTAAGTGAGCTCCTTCGATTGCCATGATTTCGCAGTACTCACCCTCGTTAATAGTGTTATTATCAACACTTGCAGCTAGCCATGATGTTGACATAACTTTTACTTCACCTTTAGTATCTGCAGTAATCGTCTTAGTTACAAGCCCATGCTTACCAATTACACGATCGTAATTGGTTTTTTCAATATTTGTTCTTAAATATTTTTTAGCAATAGGTCTTGTAACAAAGATTGCGATCGTTGTGACAATTACAAACAAGGCAATTTGAATTGCTTGGCTAGCCCCTAATAAATCAGCAATTAGGGCAACAACACCACCTGCAGCAAACCAGATGCTTACTAGATCAATAGTAATAATTTCAACAATTATTGCTACGATGATAATGCCTAACCAAATAGGTATCATTTATAATCCCCCTCCTTAAAGATCCACTAACAGAATCTGATGTATTACATCAAACTTAGCAGTATACTTTACACAGTTGTTATTGTCTAAATCTAAATTATATTCTTTTGATAGTTCACTAATAAAGTTTTTATTTGAAATTCGTCCGTAGCTTTTTCCAATGGAAATTCTATGCAATTGATCTTCTGGATATAACGCATCATTTATTTCTTTTTTACCAACTGGCTTAATTCCCAAAACATTTTTATTTCGATCGATTCCTAATAAAACAAAATCTACTTCTTCAAAGTGCCGACAGGCTGCTTTATTTAATGTTAGATTGGTGCTGTAGATAGTAACTGTTTTTTTAGCAATATCATTAGTTGACCATTCAAATTCCATAAGTATCACCCTTTCTATCACTATTATATTATAAAAATTATTTTTATTCAACAAAATTATTGAAATAAAAAATAGCAGTTATTTCTGCTATTTAGCAACACTATAGAAATTAGTAGTTTGATAATTATAAATGATATTTGAAGTGTTAAATAACTGTCCGTTTGATAAATGAATATTATCATTGATCATAATGGCTGGATCATTTTCTTCAAGTTCTAGTAAAGCAGCATCTTCTTTGCTTAATTTTATTGCAGTTAGATATTTATCAGCAAAACCAAAAGAGATTTTTAAATCATCTTTTAAATAATTAAAAATTGATCCTTCAGCAATTTCCTTACCTAAATAGGGTACGATTTCCTTATTATAATATGTTCGCTCTAAAGCATATGGGATACCGTCGACAATACGAAGACGCTTTAAGTAATAAACTGGAGTTCCAACTTTGCAGTTCATCTGTTCACTTAACTTTTCATCAGCTTCAACTATTTGAATATCTAATAATTTATTAATGATTTTATTACCGGGATTATCCATTGTCACCCCACGGGTCGAGTTAAGATACACTGTTCCTTTTTTCTTTGGGGCCCGAACAAACATCCCGCTTCCTTGAACTGGATAAATAATGCCTAAATTCATTAATATTTTAATTGCATTACGAATTGTATTACGACTAACCCCATATTCTTCAATCAGTTTTTCTTCAGTAGGTAATTTTCGAGTCTCTTCAAATTCTTCATTCATTATCCTTTTTTGAAGATCATTTACAATCATTTCATACTTTAACATATAATCACCTCAAAACTCATTATATCATATTAGTCAAGTTTCACAATATTTATTGGTATGAATATAATTTATTCTATTTTTATTGTGAAAGCGCTTTACATTAATTCTTCATTGGAATATAATAAATTTGTACCAATAAATTTGGAGGAGAAAAGATGAAGAGAATATTGAAGGGAGCATTAGTAGCTCTAATGGTTGTTTCATCAACTATTGGGGTTAAAGCAGAGTCGAAGATTTCAGCCGAAGTACAAAGAATTATTGATAGTATGACACCGGTTGAAAAAGTCGCACAAATGATTCAGGCGGATACTCGCTGGATCACTCCAGCTGAAGTGGCGGAGTATAAGATTGGTTCAATTCTTAGTGGTGGGGGAGCAGCACCAACTAGTGGAAATGAATTAAGTAATTGGGTAACTTCAGCAAATAGTTATCAAAAAGCAGTAATTGATAGTGGTGGTATTCCATTGTTATATGGAATAGATGCGGTTCATGGAAATAACAATTTGTATGGAGCGACTATCTATCCTCATAACATTGGATTGGCAGCAGCTAATAATACTCAATTAGTTGAACAAATTGGGGAGGCTACTGCAAGTGAAGTTAGAGCAATGGGAGCCAACTGGACATTTACACCAACATTAGGTGTACCTCATAACGAACGTTGGGGGCGTACATATGAAACTTTTGGTGATGATGTTGAACGGGTAACTAATTTAGGTACTGCATATATTAAAGGAATTGAAAGTGATGGTGATACTCTATCGTCAGCAAAACATTATTTAGGAGAAGGATTAACTACTAATGGAGCTAACCAAGGTAATGTAGAGCTTAGTGATGCTGATTATCAAGATCTAATCAATGCAAATATGAATAATCCAATGGTTAAGGAACTTTTAACACCTTATAAACAAGCTATTAAACAAGGAACTAAATCAATTATGGTTACCTATAATAGTATCAATGGTAAAAGATGTCATGGAAATAAGGACGTTGTTACAACGTTATTAAAAGAAAATCTTGGTTTTGATGGCATTGTTATTAGCGATTATAACGGTCTTGATCAAATTGAGAATCAAGCAACTTATAAAGATAAGGCAATTGCTTGTATCAATGCTGGTGTTGATGTCTTGATGGTAGCAGAAAAAGATGGTTCAACACCACGCTGGAAAAATTTATATAATGCTTTAGTTGAAGCTGTTAATGAAGGAAAAATTAGTGAAGAACGCTTAAATGATGCAGTTGCAAGAATTCTAACTGCTAAAGAAGAATTAGGATTTTTAGATAATCCTTCAAAAGCATATGCTGATGAGGCAGATCAAGCTAAATTTGGTGGTAGTGAACATCGGGCATTAGCTAAACAAGCAGTTAGTGAATCTTTAGTTTTATTAAAAAATGATGAAGTTAATGCTGGTAAAACAGTGATGCAGGCTTTAGCAGATATGGATAATATCGTGGTTGCTGGTAGTGCTGGTGATGACATTGGTAAACAATGTGGTGGTTGGACAATTACTTGGCAAGGGGCAACTGGAAATACAACACCTGGTACAACTATTTTCAGTGGTTTAAAAGCAGCGATGGATAAAAAGGGTGGAACAATCAGCTATAATGCTAATGGTGTATTTACAAATTCGGACAATAAAGTTGATGCAGCAATAGTTGTAGTTGGTGAAGACCCATATGCTGAAAGTAATGGTGATCGCAGTGCTGGACAATTAAAATTACCAGCTAATGATATTAGTACAATTAAACGGATTGAAAATAGTCATCCTGATTTACCGATTATTTTAGTTTTAACAACAGGGCGACCAATTGCAATGGCTGATTATGTTAATGATGATCATATCAAAGGGATTGTTAATGCATGGTTACCAGGTAGTGAAGGTGATGGGGTTGCTGATGTACTATTAGGTGATAAAGATTTTGTAGGAACAAATCCAATTACTTGGACATGGTATCCTCAAGATATTACTAGTAAGTATGATGATTCAAGCAAAGTATTATATCCGGTTGGATATGGATTGAAAAAAGCTCAAAAAACCGGTGATTTTACAGCACCAGCTGATCCTAATGTGATAGATTTAGCGAAAACTAATGGAAAATTAGAAGCCGAGGCGTTTGTGGATGCACACAGTGAAATTAAGTTAGAAAATAATGGTACAACTGTAGGGTATTTACAAGATGGACGGCATATGACTTATAAAATTAATGTGCCAGAACAAGCAGCATATAAATTAACTGTTCAAGCAGCACGTGAATATGCAGCGACAATTGATGGAGCATTTGAATTATATTTAGATGATGAATTGGTACTAGAAAAGAAAAGTACACCAATTGTTTCAACGGGCAGCTGGACTAAGTTCACAGCTCAAGAGATGACAGCTTTGGTTAGTTTAAAAGCGGGGATACACGAACTTAAACTTGTAGCACGCGATAAAGATTTTAATATTGATTATTATATTTTTGAAAAAGCTGGTGATTATGTTGGTCCAATCATTCCTGATGAAGTAACAAATGAGGGAACTGGAGCAATGTTACAAGAAGGAGCAGTTGAAGTAAGCATGTCTTCTTCTGAAAATTCACAAGATATGGCTTGGTATAAAGGTGAATTTGAGATTTCTAATAAAAATGCAACAAAAGATCCTCTTGATTTACGTGTTGCAGATGATTCTAGTCAAACAACAATTGTTGTAAATGACCAAAAAACATATCAAAGTGTTTTAGGAATGGGAACTTCAATTGAAGAATCAGCAATTTACAATTTATTAAAGATGACTGATGAAAATCGTCAAGCTTTCTTAAGAAGATTATTAGATCCTGTTAATGGTATGGGAATGTCGTTAATGCGGGTAACAGTGGGAACATCAGATTTTACGGCACAAGACTTCTACACTTATTATGATGGTACAGGAAAAGAATTAGATGGTAAACCAGATTGGAATAATGTTACTGGTAAAGGATTTAGTATTCAAAAAGATAAAGATTTAGGAATTATTAAAGTTATTAATGAGATGCAGGCTATCGCAAAAGAATTAGGAGTAGAAGATAATCTGAAATTCTTTGCTTCATCTTGGACACCACCAGGGTGGATGAAGTTACCTACTTCAAGTAGTAATTCATATGAGGATAATGAATTATTATTGAAGGGTGGTAAATTAAATGATGATTATATTGATGATTTAGCTAAATATATGGTTCGTTATGTTGAAGAATATCAAAAATGTGGTATTCCTATCTATGCAATGACGATTCAGAATGAGCCATTATTAGAAATTAATTATCCTAGTTGTGCAATGACAGGAACCCAAGAAGCAAAAATTGCTAAAGCAATCAAAGCTGAATTAGCGAAAAGCACTGTGTTAAAGGATAATGAAAAAGAAGTTAAACTATGGGCGTTTGATCATAATTTTGATGGTGCTGATAAATTTATGGCTGATTTCTTTAAAGAAGCTGGTGATCAATTAAATATTGATGGTATTGCATTCCATCCTTATGGTGGTAATGCTTCAACAATGGGTTCTTTCTATGATAGATATAAAGATCAATTAAGTATGAACTTAACGGAAAGATCAGTATGGGGTACTAGTGGTGCTAATGATATTATTACTTGGTTAAGAAACGGTTCTGAAAGTTATAATAGCTGGGTTACGATGTTAGATAGTAATGTTGGAACTCATCATTGGGTTGGAACTCCAGATCCAACGTTATTTGTGCAGGATGCTAATAATCCTCAAAGATATTGGGCTACTCCAGAAGTATATATCATGTCGCAATTTACTAAATATGTAAAACCGGGATATGTCCGTGTTGATACAAATAATGGTTCTAGTTCAACTGTAACAAACGTTGCATTTAAAGATCCTGAAACAGGAAAAATTGTTATGATTGTTGCAAACCGAAGTGGTACTGATCAAAAATTCAAAGTAATGATGAAGGGTGCTCAATTTAATGCGGTATTACCGGCTGGTAATGTTGCAACATATATTTGGGATGGTAGTGATATTGAAATAAATGCATTAGATGTTCCAGGAACATTTACAGCTGATAAATGTAGTTCAGCTACTAATGCTAATATTAATACAACAGACCATATTATTGATTATGTAAATAAAAATGCGAGTATAGATTATTTGGTTGATGTAAAAGAAGCCGGAACATATAATGTTATGATTAAAGTTGCTTCTGGTGAAGATTGGGAAAATAAAACAGTAAACGTTAAATCAGGTGATACAGTTGTTGGTACTACTGTGGCACAAAGATTTAATTTCTGGGGTGGTGAATGGCAAGATTACCGTTATATCCAAGCTCAAGCAAATCTGGAAAAAGGAATTCAAACTCTAACGATCGAATTGCCAGATGGCGGTATGAATCTAAGTGAAATTAAGATCAATAAGACAAAATACAGCCATGATGTGCCTGGGTACATTAGTGCTACAGATTACTGTTACGGTGAAAGAATTATTGTAGAAGATGGAAATATTGGTTTCTTTGGTGAGTACGACCGAGTTAATTATCGGGTTAATGTACAAAAAGCTGGCACTTATCAAATGAAGATGAACTATGCTAGTGATGGAGAAGCAAAATTTTGGATGGATTTAATTCAAAATGGTATCTCTGCTTCAATTGGTGAAGCAACACTCTCTAGTACTGGTAACGATAGCACTTACAGTACTGGGGTAGTAGAGATTAATCTGCCTGAAGGTGAAAGCCAAATTAGTTTTGTCCCACAAAGTGGTGTAAGTTTTAACTTGAAAGCATTATCGTTTGGCTCATATATTCAAATTTCTAGTGATGAATTAGAAGAAGGTAAATTAGCTGGTAAAGAAATTACTGTTAATTTAAAAGATGGAAAATTTGAAACTGATTTAAATCAAGCTAATTGGGTGGTTGAAGGATTGCCTGCAGGTATTACTTATTCTTTAAAGAGAATAAATGATACAAAAGCAGTAATTATATTAAAAGGTAATGAAGTTGTAGATTATGATAGTAATCTTACAGTGACTGTTAAAGTTGATGCTGGTGAGATTGGTGATACTGGTTATAGTTTGAGTGATAGTGTAATGATTGCTGCAGTTGATGATGACGAAACATTATTAGATATTGGTGATCTTGCTTTTGGAACAACTGAATTTGATTTAATGATTGAAGGCGGAAAATTCAATCAAGATTTAAAAGTAAATGATCTTGTTTTAAGTGAAGAAGCAGCTAATTATATGACTGTTAAAGCGGTAAAAGTAAGTGCTGATGGAAACAAAGTAACAGTAACATTAGAACGTAAAAATACTAATTATGAAGATGTTGCAGGGACAATTAGTATAAAATCAAACGGTTATAGCGATGGCAACGTCGATTTAACAGCAAATCTTAAATTATTAAAAACAAATAATCTACCAGATAGTATTGATGTTGGTGATGTTGCGGTAGGATTAAAAGAAAGTGATGCATATCGTAAAAAAGGTACTTTGGTTAATGGTGCTAAGGGAGATTATATTGACTTCTATTTGAATATTAAAGAAGAAGGAAATTATGTATTGACATATAAGATTAAAGATAGTGAAGCAATTACTAATGGTTTAAAACTAAGTGGTGGTTTAGGATTGGCTACTGATAATCTTGGCAGTGTTTCTTTTGGTAAATATTGGGGAAATGCACAAGGTTATGCACAGATGTTGAATTTAAAAGCTGGTGAACAGACTTTAAGATTTGAAGTTAATAGTGCTGGTTTTGAATTAACTAATTTAAAAATCGAAAAATTAACTCAAGCAATTGAAGTTAGTGATACGCTTGATCAAACAACGACGATAACGGCTGACAAGGTAGTTGATGGTTCTAAAGAAATTGGTTGGGGAATTGAAGGTTCAACAACTAAAAATATTGGTTTTGGATCTGCAGGAGCTTATCAAGATTATTATCTTGATGTAAAGACGGCAGGATTATACGATGTAAAGGTTAATTATAGTCATGATTGCGGTGGCGATACTAAAGCTGTTATCATGACAGTAGATGGAAAAATAACTGCTACTTTGGGTGAAGTTACTTTAAAGAATTCTGGTGGCTGGTCAAATTGGAAAGATAGTGACACGATTCAAATTAAATTAGAAGCTGGTAAACAATTTATTCGTATTTATGATGATCTAGACGGCTTTAATTATCGTAATTTCCAATTAACATTTAAAGGGGAACAGGATGTCACTGCTCCAGAAATTACGGGTAATGATGCAGTTATCTATGTAAATGATGCAACAGATATTAAAGATTTACTAGGGTTAATAGTTACTGATGATGTTGATGGTGATTTATTAGATAAAGTAACAATTAGTGGCGAATATAATTACAATGTTGCAGGAACTTATACGATTACAGTGACTGTAAGTGATGAAGCTGGTAATGAAACAAGTAAAGAATTTACAGTTAAAGTAGTTGAACCTGCAAAATTAATTGTTGAAGATAAAGTATTAACAGTTGGCGATAAATTTGATCCATTAGCTGGTATACAAGTTTTAGATGTTGATGGTACGGATATTACTAAAAATATTATTGTAATTAGTGATGGTGTTGATACAAGTAAAGCGGGAAGTTATGAAGTTATTTACAGAATAACTGATGCTTTAGGTAATGAAGTAGAATTTAGAAGAATGGTTGAAGTTAAGGACATCGAACCAGATGTTAAACCAGTTGATCCTGATGAGCAAACACCATCAGATAATAGTGGTCAACAGACTATTCCAGGACAAGTAGTTGAAGCAGCTAAGACTAGTGATGATGTAAATATCACGGGTATGTTTGGTATACTTGTATTAGCTGGATTAGGATGGATTGGATCAAGAAAAAGAAAATTTTGTGATTGTTAGATAAAACTCTCTCTCCTTGCGATAAGGACTCACATTGTGGGTCCTTATCTTTTTTTATAACAGCATATAACAGTTGACAATCAGTTATACACTGTTATATACTGTTTGTGAAGAGGAGGGAGAAGATGAAGATTATCATAAATAATTCATCGATGCAGCCAATCTATGAACAACTTGTTGAACAAATAAAAGCTCAAATCATAAATGGTCAATTGCATGAAAATGATGTATTACCATCAGTTCGTGCGTTATCAAAAGAATTAAAGATAAGCGCATTAACAGTTAAAAAGGCGTATGATCATCTTGAAACAGAAGGATTTACAGCAACGATTCATGGCAAAGGTACTTATGTAAAAGGGGCGAATCAAGAGTTGTTGTTGGAGGAGCGGCGCAAAGAAGTCGAAACTGAACTGGAAAGTACCATTGATAAAGGAAGACGTTACGGGATGAACGACGATGAGATAAAAGCTTTATTTAATTTGATTATGGAGGAATAAGATATGTTAGAACTAATTAATGTGCAAAAAGATTATGGACGTTTTAAGCTTAATTGTTCTTTAGAAGTTAAGGCTGGTTGTGTTACTGGGCTGATCGGACAAAATGGTGCTGGTAAAAGTACTACTTTTAAAGCTGTTTTGGGTCTGATTTCAGTAGATAGTGGGACTGTTAAATTATTTAGCAAAGATATTAAAAGATTAAGTATAGAAGATAAACAAAATATTGGGGTCGTGTTATCGGATTCGGGATTTAGTGAATATCTGAGAATTGAAGATATCATCCCTATTATGGAATCACTGTATCGTCATTTTGATAAACAGATGTTTATTGAAAGAGTTCGTCATTTTGAATTACCATTAAACAAACAAATCAAAGAATTTTCAACGGGAATGAAAGTAAAATTAAAAGTTTTGATTGCTTTATCACACCAAAGTAAGTTATTGATTTTAGATGAGCCAACAGCAGGCTTAGATGTTATTGTGCGAGATGAATTGCTGGATATGCTTCGTGATTATATGGAACAAAATGAAGATTGTGCAATCATTATTAGTTCTCATATTTCCAGTGATTTAGAAGGACTATGTGATGATTTATATATGATTGATCAGGGTAAAATTGTTATGCATGAAGAAACAGATGTATTATTAAGTGACTATGCGATTTTGAAAGTTGATGAGGAACAGTTTTATGAATTAGATAAACAATATTTGCTTTGTCAAAAGAGAGAAAGTTTTGGATACCGCTGTTTAACTAATCAGAAACAATTTTATTTAGAAAATTATCCTGACGTGGTTATTGAAAAAAGTAGTATTGATGAGGTAATGACATTAATGATTAGGGGTGAAAAATAATGAAAGGCCTATATATTAAAGATTTTAAATTAATGATGAATCAAAAGATGTTTTTTATCGTAATTGCAGCAATGGCAATATTTTTTGCGGTTACCCAGACAAATATATTTTTTGTAATTAGTTATGCTACTTTTATTGCCGCAATGTTCGTTATAAGCAGTATTAGTTATGATGAATTTAATAATGGCAATGCGTTTCTCTTTACTTTACCAGTGACAAGAACTGGATATGTCAAAGAAAAATATTTATTTGCAGCTACTTTGGCGACCGGGGCATGGCTGGCAGCTACAATTTTATCGATAGTGGTTGTTTTTATTCAAGGAACTGAGGTTATTATTTTGGAGTGGTTTTTAACTGCGGCAATGATCTTGTTAGTGGCATTAATGATGGTCTTAATAATAATTCCAGTTCAACTTAAATTTGGTCAAAGTAAAGGAAATGTAGCAATGCTGTTAGTTATGGGTGGTGCTTTTGCAATTGGCTATTTAGTTGTGTCAGTTCTTTCAAATTTTGGAATTGATGTATTTGCGATGATTGATGCATTAAGCACGATTGGATTAAGCGGGTTGTTGATGATTTTACTCTTAATGGTTGCTGGTGCGGGGATAATATCGTATTTGATTAGTTGTAAAATTATGACAGAAAAAGAGTTTTGATGATAATGAGCAATGAAAAAAATATTAAAGATATTAGTGATTGTTATCTTTGTTACTAGTTTACTAGGATGTCAAGATAAGTATCATGAAACATATACTTTGCGGTATTATTATATTGAAGGTTGTGCTAATTGTGAATTTTTTACAAAAAAAGGGATTCCTCTAATCGAAAAAGAATTTGGAAAACATATGAAGATCGTTAAATATAATATGGATGATGCAACTTCGTTTGATAAAGTTAAAAAAGCTTATGATCATGATCTTGAACAGCTTCAGGATTTTGATTATGATCAATATGGTGTTGGGCCGTTTTTAGTCCTCGAGAATCATTATGCTCAATTAGGAGTTTATGATATTGAAAAATTTTTAAATAATTTAATTAGAGCAGTTAGTGGTGAGAAATTGATGGCACCAGAAAAAATCGAAAAATACTATTATTTTAAAAATAATTAAAAAAGTATCTATTCTTAATGAGTAGATGCTTTTTGCATTAGTATACATTTAGATAATTTTGGGTTATAATAACGAGTGAGGTGTAATATGAAAAAAATATTTAAAATCATGATAACCTTGGTACTCACTGTAAGTTTATTTGGTTGTCAAAAAAAGGAAAAGAATGTTTATACAGAAACATATACATTACAGTACTTTTATTTAGAAGGGTGTCCTAATTGTGAGAACTTCACAAAAAATGGTTTACCTTTAATAAAAGAAGAGTTTGGTGATCATATGAAAATTATTGAATATGATATGGATGATACAGAGACTCTTACAGAAGTAAAGGCTGCCTATGATGAAGTAATCAATAGCATTATTGATTTTAATCAAGATGATTATGGATTTGGTCCTTTTTTAGTTCTTGAGGGATATTATGCTCAATTAGGAGTTAGTGATGTTGATGATTATTTAGAAAATCTAATAGCAGCAATAAAAGGTGAAGAATTAAATGAACCTGGAGAGATTGATACGTATTATTATTTAAGAGATGGAAAGGTAAAGGAGGAATAAATATGGCCACACCACATAATCAAGCGACCAAAGGAGAAATAGCAAAAACAGTATTGATGCCGGGAGATCCTTTAAGAGCAAAATTTTTAGCAGAAACTTATTTAGAGAATGTAAAACAGTTTAATACAGTTCGTAATATGTTCGGATATACGGGAACTTATAAAGGAAAAGAAGTATCAATCATGGGTTCGGGAATGGGGATGCCATCGATTGGAATTTATAGTTATGAATTATTTAGTCAGTATGATGTAGAAAATATTATAAGGATCGGTTCATGTGGTTCTTTTAAAGAAAATGTGCATTTAAGAGATATTATTATTGTTCAAGGGTGCTGTACGGATTCTAATTTTGCTCATCAATATGAATTACCGGGTACTTATAGTGCTATTTCTAGTTATGCTTTATTAGAGCGGGCAGTTAATAAAGCTAAAGAAAAAGACGTTGTTTACCATGTTGGTAATGTTTTAGCATCAGATATTTTTTATCATGCTGATCAAGGTTCAGTTGAAAAATGGGCATCAATGGGTTGTCTTGGAGTAGAAATGGAATCATATGCTTTATTTGCTACTGCAGCCTATTTAAATAAGCGTGCTTTAACATTGTTAACAGTATCTGATTCATTGGTGTCAAATGAAGAAACGTCCCCTGAGGAAAGAGAAAAGACATTTACAGCGATGATGGAAATTGCTTTGGAGATTGCTTAATGAAGCAAAAGTTTGCGTTTTTTGATTATGATGATACTTTGATTCATGGTGATTCAGGAAGAGCACTATTAAAATATTATTTAAAAAAACATCCTTTAGCAGTATTTAGACTGCTAAAGGTAGCAGTTGCTTTTCCTTTATCGATAATTGGGTTAGTAAAATTTCAAACGGCTAAAAGTGCCTGGTTGTTTCCAATGGATAATCTAAGTGATGAAGAGCTTAATGATTTTTATCAAACATGTCTTATTCCTAAATATTATCCTAATGTAGTTGCAGAATTAAAAGATAAAAAAAATGACGGTTATCTTGTTTATATCTGTTCAGCATCGATTGAAGGTTACTTAAGATTTTGTGATCTGCCGGTAGATGGGATATTAGGAACGAAAACAGAGGTAATCGGAGGCAAATATACAAGTCGAATGATTGGTAATAATTGTAAAAACGAAGAAAAGGTAACACGGTTAACTGCGGTTATAGCGAAATTAGGGGTTGAGATAGACTATGAAAATTCATATGCTTATTCTGATTCAATGCACGATATTCCAATGTTAAAAATGGTTAAAAATAGAATTAGAATAAATAAAAAAAATGGAGAAATGACTCCATTCATAATTGAAGAGTAGATTACTACTCTTTTATTTTGTATCTAAATCAGTAAATAGTAGCATAATATTAATAATACCGGCAATACCAACTAAAATATATATTAACATTGATAAAAAGCTATCAACACCAAATAGAGAATCAACTAGGTTGAAATTGAATAAACCGATTAAGCCCCAGTTTATCGCTCCGATAATTGTTAATACTAATGAAATTTTTTGTAATATATTCATTATCTTCATCCTCCTTATTAAAGTGTATCCATTAGAAATATCTTTATACATAATATTTATTTTTAAACATATTTATTATTGGGGGTGTAAATTTGAAAAAAATATATATTGGTATTGCCGCGGCAGTTGTGATAGTAATCGCAGCGTTAACTTTCTTTAAAATGAAAGATAGTTCTTTAGATAAGGTGATTGAAAAGGTTAAGGCTTATGATAAATATGCACTTACTTGTAATATGGAAATGGTTGAAAATGATGAACTTAAAAGTTATCTAGTCAATGTTAGTTATTTAAAAGAAAAAAAGAATGAATATTATAAAGTAGAATTATATGATAAATCATTGAATCAATCACAAATCATTGTTAAGAACCCTGATGGTGTTTTTGTTTTAACACCAACTTTAAATCAAATCTTTAAATTTCAAAGTGAGTGGCCGAATAATTCCCCAAAACCATACATCTATCAATCTCTAATTGAATTATTAGAAAAAGGCGAAGTGGAAAAAATAAAAACAGGTTATCAAGTTAAATGTGAAGTGACTTATCCAAATGATTCACGGGTGGTAGCTCAAGAAATTATTTTTGATAAATCATTAGCGCCAAAGCAAGTAACCGTTTTAGATAAAGACGAAGCTGAAATAATTACCGCTGATTTTACTGATTTTAAGACAGATGTTAAATTGGGAAAAGATAATTTTAATGAGAAGAAGGTTTTAGAAAAGAGTACTAATGAGTATTCTAATGTTTCTAGTGAGTTACCATTATATCCAGTTGCCTTAATGGGAAGCACTTTAGATAGTGAAAAAGTTTCAACGATTGATGGGACAACTAACCATATTTTAAAATTCACTGGAGATAAGAATTTTACAGTAATTGAAACACCGGTAACTGCTAGTGAAGAAGTTGCAGTTGAAACGGTAAGTGGTGAAGTAATTGATCTTGTTGATGGTGTGGCATTTTATAATGATGGTCAATTAATGATGATGAAATCAGGTGTTTTATGCAAATTGTATTCTCAAGATTTAAATAAAGATGAAATGGTCAATGTAATCAGTAGTATGCAGACATCGAGTTTAAAATAGAGGCAAAATGCCTCTAATACATAATTATGAAAATATTTGAATTATCAATTAGATTGGATTATACTTAGACAAGATGGAGGTGTCATATGAGTTTACATCGTGATACATATGCAGAAATTAATTTAAAATATTTAAAAGAAAATATTGAAACAACATATAAAAAATTTAAACGTCCGTTAATGGCGGTAATTAAAGCGGATGCTTATGGTCATGGATATCGAGAAGTGGCCACATATATTAAAGATATTGAATATCTTGAGATGTTTGCAGTAGCAACCTTACCGGAAGCAATTGAGTTACGTGAATTAGGTATTACTAAAGGAATTTTAATTTTAGGAGCTGTTCCAACTTCTAAGGAAGAAATTGATTTAGCAATTAAATATGATATTTCTTTAACAATGATCTCCTTGGATTACATGCATCATCTAGAAACATTGATAGATCAACAGCCGTTGAAAATCCATATTAAATTAGATACGGGAATGCATCGTATTGGCTTAACTAGCAAAGCACAGTTGGATGAGATGTTAAATACTATTGATTACAATAAGTTTATCTTAGAAGGAATTTTTACGCATTATGCAACAGCTGATGGTGAACAGGCAGCTTTTGACCAGCAAAGAGAACTTTTTTATGATTTAGTAGCTGATCATAAATTTAAATATATTCATTGTTGTAATAGTGCGGCAATGGCTTATCATCATGATGATCGTTCTAATTTAGGGAGAATTGGAATTATTATGTATGGGATCGATCCAGCTGGTAATGAAACAAAGGAATTTAAACAGGTAATGTCTTTATATTCTAAAGTTGCTCTGATTAAAAAAATTAAAGCTGGTGACCGAGTTGGTTACGGCTTGACTTACACTGCTGATGAAGATGAATATTTAGCAACGATCCCAATTGGCTATGCTGATGGATTGATTCGTAAAAATCAGGGGCGGAACGTTTATATTAATGGTAAATATTTTGAAATTGTTGGTCGTGTTTGCATGGATCAAATAATGGTTCGGGTAGATGAAACGATTAAAGAAGGGGATAAGGTAGAGATTTTTGGAGCGCATATAAGTTTAGCGAGCATGGCAAGAGAACTTGAAACGATTCCTTATGAAATAATTTGTTTGATTACTAAACGAGTTGACCGTTTATATATAAAATAAAAAAACAGTACAATGATGTAAAATCTAAATGTTAGCGAGAGACTGACTATAATAGATACATCATTATGCTGTTTTTTATTTGTACAATTGACTTAATCGGTAATATGATAAAGCACCAGTCTTAGCTGTTTTGACTTTTCCTTTTTCATATACTAATGTTTGTGGTACCGTACCATCAGTGATATCGAGTTTTTCTTCTAGCCAAGTAGTATAATCACTGTCACCAGAAACGTCTACATAGTATAGAGATTTACTACGATTTTTTTCTACAAATGTGGTCATGGTTTGTTGATATGATAATGTTGTATTATCACTATTATTTCCGATAACTACGACAAAACTATCCTTATCTTTAACTTTTTCTACTAATGCACTTTGAGTAATCGTTGTGTATTCAACATGGGTTATTTTCCGATATACAAATAATCCAATGAACACTACTAATACGATTCCAAAGATGCTAATTTCTTTCCACAATTTCTTTACTTTTTCCATGATTAGCCTCCATAATATACCTTTATATAATAACAAATATTTCAGCTAAAAACAATATATAATAAAGGGATATGATGTGACATATCCCATAGTTAAACTTATTTATGTTTTAAAGCATAATTCCAAGTGTCGCGACACATCTCGTCAATTCCTTTGGTAGCTACCCAATCAAGCTCTTCCTTGGCGCGAGCAGGATTAGCATAACAAGTAGCGATATCCCCAGGACGACGATCTTTAATAACGTATTTAACTTTTACATTATTGACTCTTTCGAAAGCTTTAACTAAATCAAGAACACTATATCCTGTACCTGTACCAAGATTACAAATATGGACTCCAGGATTAGCATAATGTTCAATTGCTTTTACATGCCCTTTAGCTAAGTCAACAACATGAATATAATCACGAACGCCAGTTCCGTCATGTGTATCATAATCATCACCAAATACACCTAAGCATTCTAATTCACCAGTTGCAACTTTCATGATATATGGCATTAAATTGTTAGGAATCCCTTTAGGATCTTCACCAATCAATCCAGATTCATGGGCTCCGATTGGATTAAAGTAACGTAACAATGTTACTGACATTTCTGGGCATGCATGTTGAACGTCAGTTAAAATTCTTTCCATCATTGCTTTGCTAGTACCGTATGGGTTAGTTGTTTCACCTAACTTACAATCTTCAGTAATTGGAACGGTTTCTGGGTCACCATAAACTGTAGCACTAGATGAAAAAACAATTTGATTAACATGATATTTTTTCATCATTTTACTAACGATCAAAGTTGTTGTTAAGTTATTAGTATAATATTCAATTGGTTTTTCAACAGATTCTCCGACAGCTTTAAATGCTGCACAATGAATTACGGCATCAAGTTTATTTTCCTTAAAGACAGCTTCAGTTTTTTCCTCATCTAAAATATTAAATTCATAAAATTTTACTTCTTTACCAGTGATTTGTTTAATATACCCCAATACTTCAGGTCTTGAATTAGAGAAGTCATCAATCACAGTAACTTCATAACCAGCATTTAATAATTCTACACAAATGTGGCTCCCGATATATCCGGTTCCACCGCAAACAAGTACGTTCATCACTATACCTCCTAATATGTTTTAATAATACCATTTTTAACTTTTTAATAAAAGGGATTAGATAAAATAATCGAGCATATCATTGAAGATATGCTCGACATTTTATTTATTGAGAACTGCTTTAACTATGTTATCGCTAGCAAATTCATAATCTAAAAATTCCATTTCAAAGACACCTTGACCTTGTGTGATTGAACGTAGATCAACGGCATAATTCATCACTTCACTCATTGGTGCTTCTGCAACGATTTTGATTAGACCGTCATTTAAAACATCACTGCCAATTACCCGAGCACGTTTAGTATTAAAGTTACTCATGATGTCACCAGTGTATTGTTCATCAACGACCACCTTCATTTTCATATATGGCTCTAATAAGGCGGGACTTGCTTTTGGGATAGCTTCTTTAAAGCACATTGCAGTTGCAGTTTTAAAGGCCATTTCCGATGAATCAACGTTATGATAGGCACCATCAATCAGAGTAGCTTTAATGCCTAAAACAGGGTAACCGGCTAAAACACCACTTTTAACGCTTTCTATTAATCCCTTCTCAACTGCAGGAAAATAAGATTTAGGAACTGCACCGCCAAATACTTTTTCTTCAAAAAGATATGATTGACTGTAATCGTAGGTAGGCTCGAAAGTAATTTCGACTTCGCCGAATTGGCCATGACCACCTGATTGTTTTTTGAATCTGGTTCTTTGGGTAATGCTCTTTTTAATTGTTTCTCGATATGGAATCTTGATATTTTCTAAAGTCGCTTCGACTTTAAATTTGCTTTTTAATTTATTTAACATCATATCTAAATGAATGTCTCCAATTCCATAGATGCATTGTTGTTTTGTTTCAGGATTACTTTCGAATTTTAAAGTAGGGTCTTCTTCTAAGAGTTTATTAATTGCATTTGCAATTTTTTCCTCATTACTTTTACCTAAGGGAACGATTGCTTTACCGTAATATGGAGTTGAAAATTCAATCTCTGGAACAATAATTTGATAACCAGCAATGCACAATGTATCATTAGTTTTTGAATAACTAAGTTTTGTAACTGCGCCAATATCACCAGCATGAAGACAATCGACCTCGATTAAATCTTTCCCCCTAGGTTGATATAGTTTAGCGATTCGTTCGACTTCTTTTTCTTTTACATTATATAATGAACTACCGCTATAAAGGGTTCCGGTAACGACCTTAAACAATGTAGTTCGGCCGATGAAAGGATCTGCAATTGTTTTAAAGATAAAAATACTTGCAGGAAGACTTTCGTCATAACCGATGATTTCTTCTTCATCAGTGTCGATATTTTTTACGATTAATGAATTTGTCATGTCACCAGCAGCGCTAAAGAATGCAACGATTGAATTTAAAATAATTTGAATACCAATTTGATCAGTTCCGCATAAAACGGGAATAAGAGTGCGCTCCATTACCCCTTTACGAAGTGCCCAGGAAATTTCTTCTTTCGTAAATGGTTCTTCATTAATATACTTTTCTAATAGTTCATCACTGGTATTAGCAACGGCTTCGTCAATCATTTCTTTAATTGGCCGAACTTGTTCCATCAATTCAATAGGAATATCAGTTGCCTTGGTTTGCTCTCCATCAAAAATTCGTCCCTCCATTTTAGCTACATTAACATAACCGACCATTTTATTATTATCCATGATTGGTACTTGGATGGGAGCAATGGCTTTGCCATACGTATCCTTTAATTGTTGCAGTTTAGTTGCATAGTCACTGCTAGGGTTATCTAATCCGTTAATATAGATGATTTTGGCTTTATCTTTAGCTCTAAACATCGCTTGTTTTGTACCGGCACTGATTCCCGCTGAAGAAGGAACGACGATCAAAGCTGATTCACAAACACTTAGAGCTGCTTCGCATTCACCAACAAAGTCAAAAATTCCTGGAACATCAACTAAATTGATTTTACAGTTATTCCATTCAACAGGAATAACAGCTAAATTGACAGATGACTGACGTTTTATTTCTTCTTCACTATAGTCGCTTAAAGTATTGCCTTCGCTAATACTTCCGATTCGATTAATGATGCCGCTGCGATATGCCATTGCTTCAACGATGCTTGTTTTACCGCATCCAGAGTGCCCCAAGACAGCAACATTTCCGATTTCGTTCGCATGATAAGTTCTCATAAAATACCACCTTTCTATAAATGAACTTCTTTCTTTTATTTTATCATAATGACAGAAAAAATTATTGTAATATAATAATAAAAAAGAGCGCTTACATATGTTGGTTTGTAAATTTCTTTTAGTGTTATAATGAATTGTTTATTTTGTTTAGAGCTTTCAATGCATACACGTGCGCAGTTTTTCCTAAAACTTTTAATTAAAGACTTATTTTTGGCAAGATATTCAATTAAAAGGAGTATTGATTATTGAAAAATAGCTAAGCAAGTAAATGATTAGATTACTTTTTCATTTTTAACATATTTAGTATTATCATGCTGAGTATTTTTATTAATCTGTTCAGTCTAGGATTTTATCAAAAAACAGTTAAGTCAAATATAGTTATAAATTTTTATTTTACCTATCTCTAAAATTTATGGAGTGATTAGATTTCAAGTTGTTTCCAATATGAATAGTTATATGAGGATATTTTATCTATTTAATAAATGCTCATTATAAAATGAGTTTTAACAGAAAAAATTAAAAAAATTGCAAAAAAGTGTTGACCTTTTGTTTGATAATTGTTATATTTATATGGCAGTCAACGAGACACTGGAGGTTTAGCTCAGTTGGGAGAGCATCTGCCTTACAAGCAGAGGGTCAGCGGTTCGAGCCCGTTAACCTCCACCATTTAAAATAAAATAGGCCGGCTTAGCTCAATTGGTAGAGCAACTGACTTGTAATCAGTAGGTTGAGGGTTCAAGTCCTTTAGCCGGCACCATGATGGAGGAGTAGCGAAGTGGCTAAACGCGGCTGACTGTAACTCAGTTCCTTTGGTTCGGTGGTTCGAATCCGCCCTCCTCCACCATTCATTGGGGTATAGCCAAGCGGTAAGGCAACAGACTTTGACTCTGTCATCTCCCTGGTTCGAATCCAGGTACCCCAGCCATTAATAATGACCCGCTAGCTCAGCTGGTAGAGCATCTGACTTTTAATCAGAGGGTCAGGCGTTCGAATCGCCTGCGGGTCACCATTTAAATTTTTATAGCCACGCCCAGGTGGCGAAACTGGTAGACGCACAGGACTTAAAATCCTGCGGACCTTAAAATCCGTGCCGGTTCGATTCCGGCCCTGGGCACCATTTCTGCGGGTGTAGTTCAATGGTAGAACTTCAGCCTTCCAAGCTGACTACGTGGGTTCGATTCCCATCACCCGCTCCATAATGGAGTTAACACACTTACTAAGTAAGTGTGTTTTTTTGTATTATTACCTAACTGACAGCTTTCTTTTTTCAATAACAATTGCTGATATAATTAAAACAAGTGAAAGTAAAAGGGAATAAATTATTCCTGAAGTCGGTAAAACGTTTTTGTTTTCTAGAGCTGAAAGCGTAGTCATAACTTGTTTTTGAGGGAAAAATTGAACAACATAATTAAAAATTTCATTATTTGTTACTTGAGTGATCCCGCCAGAGACAATAGTTCCAATAATTGCAAACATATTTCCAAACATCATACTTTCTTCCAAAGATTTTGATAAGACATTACTCCAAAGACCGAATGAAGTTGCAAAGAAACATAAAAGTGCTAAGATTAAAATGAATTTCCAGAGTGCAATCGATAAAGTGATCTTAAAAACAAAAAGAGCACTGCAAATGACTATCGTGGCAGGAATAAAAAGAAAAATATAAACAACAATAAAATGACTCAATAAATACTGATAACAACTTACTGAAGTACTCAAGATGCGTTTGTTGATGCCAGTTCGTTCATCAAAGTAATATTTATAAATTTGTCCGCCAAGAAGAAGTATCACCATCATTAAGAAGCCTAATATATTTGAAGCACTGCCACGCTGATTATCATTAACGGGTAAGCTGTTTATTTGACCATTTACTAAGAGGGTGATAGTTTGGTTATACGTTTCACCTTTAGTGGATAAGACATCAATATTTTTATCATCTTGGACCATTACGGCATCATATTGATTTAAGACAAGTTCGGAGGTACTAGGAAGAGTATCTAGATAAGTATATTTGATCTGAGAATTTTGAGATGTGTCTATATCTCCCACGATTCCTATTTGTATTGTATGAGAAATGCAGTTGGTAAAGTATATTGCAAGTGCAATGATAATAGGAATCAAAACAAGATAAGTAATTAGAAATGCTTTGTTGTGCTTGATTCGATATAATATTAGTTTTATGAGTTTGTACATTCTTTTTCCTCCTAAATATAGTCTTCTGGACGATAGTTTTTGTGGACAACAAGTAGTAAAAGTGAAGATAGTGTCAAAAGAGCAAACATGATCCACCAGTAATTAGTACTTTGTCCATCGTAAATTAATTGAAAAATACAATCGACAGTCCATTTGATTGGTGAAAAACTTGCAATCTTTTCAAAAATAGCACCTAAACTCGCGATTGGGAAAAAGATTCCAGATAGAAAGCCTAATACAGACATTGAGTTTGATAAAATAACATTTGTGAGTTCTTCACTATGAAGAGTAACACAAATAGCACTGCTTAATATTGTAAGGAATAGAACAAAGTTTATTATTAAGAGAATTACATATCCGATTTTATCACTACCGAAGTTTACCAATGATATCGTATCAAAAATAATGATATTGATTGTTAAGGCAAGTGCCATGAATAAAAAACATGTGAGAATCTTTGAGCTGTAGATCGACACGCGAGATACAGGGCTGTAAAAGATTCGGGTATTTCCGTTTTTGATATGCTTTTCTAGAAAAGCATTAGCAGGGACAGTAGCGCCCATCATCGCAATAAAAAATATCATTGTTACACCGTAAAAATCATAGGAACTGATTATAGTTGTATGATATAAATTATCAAATAAAAACCCCATTAATAAAATTAAGATTGTAGGAAAAATAAGAAAAACAGATAAGGTACCTGGGCTGGAAATAAGATTATATAGATCGTGTTTAAATAAAGTCCAAAATTTTATCATGATCAATCCCTTAGCTTCTTCCCGGTTAGACCTAAAAATACCATTTCTAAATTTCCTTCTTCTGTTTCCATTTTATTAATATGACATTTTTTGTGAACAAAAAGCATAATGATCTTATCTAATGCGTCGTAATTTTTAGAAACTGTGATTTTAAAATTATCTGCATTAGTTTTGATCTCTTCAACACCATTGATAGTACTTAGTGATATTGCTAGATCGACTGGAAAATCATCAGCATAGATGGTGTAGATAAGAGTGTCTTTATATTTGGCTAAAAGTTCTTTTAATGTTCCTTCGGCGATCTTAGTGCCTCTATCCATAATAACGATTCGATCAGCGATTTCTTCAACTTCTTCCATATAATGGGTCGTATAAATAATAGTTGTACCTTTTTCTTTTAACTCCTTTAATGAGGATAAAATATAATTCCGTGATTGTGGATCAATTCCTACGGTTGGTTCATCTAGAATTAATAATTTAGGATTATGGGCAATTGCACAGGCTATATTTAAACGTCGTTTCATTCCACCACTAAAGGTTCTAGGATCATCATTTTTTTTATCGGATAAGCCGACAAAAGTTAAGGCATTCATTACTTGTTTTGGTAAATCTTTCTTTTTAACACCGTATAATGAAGCGAAAAAGGCTACATTATGATAGGCTGAAATATCTTCGTATAATGCAATTTCTTGAGGGACAATACCGAGTTGAGCTTTTATTTTATTAGAGTGAGATGTTAAGGGCAAGTTAAATATGTTAATGGTGCCAGTATCACTGGTTAAAAGTGTTGATAGAATATTGATTGTGGTACTTTTACCAGCACCATTAGGCCCTAATAAGCCAAGAATCTCACCATCATAGACGTTGAAAGATAAGTTATTGATAGCCTTGTTATGCTGATAGCTTTTATTAATATTTTTAACTTCTAAGATTTTTTTCATATTATTTCCTCCTATCTACAATATAGCTGATTTAGTTTGTAGAGACTACAAACTCTACTTTGCTTTTAAGGAACTATTGGTTGCAAAGCTGGTTGCGAATAAAAAAATGATATTTTTTATAAAAAAGTGTTGCAGATCATATAGAGATAATGTTAATATATATAAGTAACGAAAATGAAATGCGGGTGTAGTTCAATGGTAGAACTTCAGCCTTCCAAGCTGACTACGTGGGTTCGATTCCCATCACCCGCTCCATAATGGAGTTAACACACTTACTTAGTAAGTGTGTTTTTTTGTGAAATGATACTAATAAGATGCAATTTTGATGTACGATGAAAGTAATAGAGGTGATACTATGAATAAAATTTTGATCGTTGAAGACGAACAGGCAATTTGTAGACTAATTAAGATTAACTTATCAGATGCTGGATATAGCTGCAAATGTGCTTATGATGGGAAAGGAGCAATTGAATTAATTGAGTATAATCAATTTGATTTAATTTTACTAGATATTATGTTACCAGAAATTAATGGCTATGAATTAATGGAATATATTCGTCCTTTAGAAATTCCAGTGATTTTTTTAACGGCTAAATGTGATGTAAAAGATCGGGTTAAGGGATTGAAACTGGGAGCTGAGGATTATATTGTTAAGCCTTTTGAGATTATTGAATTAGTTGCTCGGGTAGAAACGGTACTGCGCCGTTATCATAAAACATCAACAGTTTTAAGTGTTTATGATATTAGTGTAGATACACTTTCACGAGTAGTGAAGAAAAATGATCAAGTAATCAACCTAACAGTAAAAGAATATGATTTGCTACTGTTGTTTATTCAAAATAAAAATATTGCTCTTTTCCGTGATCGAATTTATGAAGCGGTATGGGGTGATTATTATATGGGAGATAGCCGAACTGTTGATCTTCATGTACAGCGAATGCGAAAAAAGCTTGGATTGGAAGATAAAATCGTACCAGTTTACAAAGTTGGTTATCGTTTGGAGGGAGATTGATGAATTTTTTTTGGAAGCTGTATTTTAGTATCATGGCAATAACGCTCACCTGTTTTAGTGTGGGAGGCTATATGCTGATTCAAACGAGCTTCGATAATTCCTTCGAACGCGAAGTGGAGGCTGTTTATCAAGAAAATGATATTTTAGTTAATTCGTTAACTTTAGAATTGCTCCCACATCTAGAGGAACTTACGATAAAAGGCGGAACTTTTCAAGAACGGCTTGATTTGCTTAAAAACTTAGTTTCTAATATGACAGTTGAGACATTTAATGGTAATGTTTCGTTTTGTATTCGAGCGGAAAATGGAGATGTAGTATATCAAAATGATACTTTTAATGATGACCATAAATTGTTTGATAAAATATCTCAAAATGAGCGGGGGTATATTGTTCAAAAAGATAAGGAGCATTATAAGTTACAATCTCTTCGAATCTTTTCTTTGAATGGGACTAAGTTGTATTTTGAAAATGCGCGAGATATTTCTGAACTTTTTTTAAATCGTGAAAATCAATTTGGAACACTGTTTTATTATACGATTATATTATTATTAGCTAGTGGAGCAGTTATTTTTGCTGTAACTAGATGGTTGGTTAGCCCAATCAAAAAGCTGTCTAAAGCTACTAAAGGGGTGGCTGATGGACATTTGATTGTTCCTGTAGTAGTTAGCAGTGAGGATGAGATCGGTCAGTTAACAAAAGATTTTAATACTATGACTGAGCGTTTGAGTACAACGATGAAAGAACTGCATGAAGCGGTTGAACGTCAAGAAGTATTTGTCGGAAATTTTGCCCATGAATTAAAAACACCTCTGACGTCGATCATTGGTTATGGTGATATGTTACGTTCGAAACGTTTGAATGAAGAAGAAGTTATTGGCTATTCTAATTTGATTGTTGAAGAAGGAAGACGTCTTGAGGCAATGTCAATGAAACTGCTTGAATTGATTGTTTTGAAAAAACAGGATTTTAAAATGTATTGGGTTACAGCTGAGACATTTTTTCAAGGAATTGTAGATACTGTAGATTTATTGATGAAAGAGCAGCAAATTGAGTTTATTATTGAAATTGAGCCTGGAAAATTGTATATTGAACCAGATTTAATGAAGACAGTGTGTTTAAATTTACTTGATAATGCCCGTAAAGCAGTTGGACAAAACGGTAAAGTATATTTAAGAGGAAAGGTATTGGCAACAGGGTATCAGTTTGTTGTCAAAGATAATGGTTGTGGTATTGCAGCAACGGAATTGAGTAAAATTAAAGAAGCATTTTACATGGTTGATAAATCACGTTCACGAAGTGCTGGCGGGGCTGGGTTAGGTTTAGCGATATGTGAACAGATTATTGAACTGCATCATGCATCAATTAATTTTGAAAGTGTTTTGGGACAGGGAACTACTGTAACCGTTGTTTTAGAAGGAGTGAAAGTTGATGAGGTATAGTAAAAATATTATTAAATTTGCAGCTGCAATAATTTTGTTGATCATCATTCCGTTAGTTCCGTTAACAGTTTCTAAAATACAAGATGATAAATTAATTGAGCATCTTCAGGTCGAAAAAATAAAAAGTGATAATAATGAAATTCAAACAAGTAAGTTGACGGTCGCTGAAAAATTAGAGTTGATTGGTGACTATGAAAATAAGGAAAAAAATATTATTACTACGACACAAGTTCAAGATATGAGTGATGAAAATATTACGATAATCCGAACGATCATTAATGAGCAATTAGTTATATTGAAGAATCTTGGTATTTTAACTGATTTTAATTTTGACGGAAATTATGTGTGTTATAATTATACATTAAGACGCTATAGTAATGTGATTGATTCTAGTAAAAGTGTCAGTGTTTATCAGGTGAATTTTACGAATGAAGAAGGAATCTTTAATGCCACTATAGATGTTGATACGCACTTAATATATCAATATAATTATTATAATAAAAAATATATAGCAAGAAATTATGAAGTGATTTATACTTTTGGAACAGCATATCTTGGTTTGACTGAACAAGAAACTTATAAGTATTTATTCGGAATAATTGATAATCGCACCGATTCAGTAAGTGTTTCTAGTTATAATGATATTTATTGATACAACTTTGATGCTTCTTTGGTGATGTTTCTATGCATCTCTTTTATACACTTGAAAGTGTAAAAGAGATGTTTTTTTATTGAAAGGGGTAAGGTGAAGTGAAACAGATTAATAAAATGAAAGTGTTAGTAATTACTTTGTTGATGATTGGGTTGGTTATGAGTTTATTTATTTTAGTTAACGATCAAGTTAATCAAAGTAATAATCAGCTGATAGCTGCTAATAAGGTTAAAACTAACCAAAATAAATCGGCTAATAGTGTGGTTAAAGATGAATTATTAACATTGGTTAATTTTGAAAATACGATACCTAAAGATTGGAAAGTTGATTTAGTGCAATTGAATAATGGGCAATCAGTCGATCGGCGAATTTACGATGATTTAATAGCAATGTTACAATCGGCTAAAAGTGAGGGATTAAATCCATTGATTTGTTCTTCCTATCGGACAAATGAGAAGCAAGAACAACTTTATCAAAATAAAGTAAGTGAATATTTAAGTCAGGGATATTCAAAGGTGGAAGCTAGCGATAAAGCAGCTTTTTGGGTGGCAAGACCGGGAACTAGTGAACATCAGTTAGGTTTAGCAGTAGATATTGTTTCAACAAAAAATCAGCGCCTTGATCGTAGCCAGGAAAACACAGTTGAACAACAATGGCTAATCCAAAATAGTTGGAAGTATGGGTTTGTTTTGCGCTATCCGACTAATAAAAATAGTATTACAGGGGTAGGGTATGAACCATGGCATTATCGTTATGTTGGGAAAGAACACGCTAAAAAAATAAATGAGCTGGGTGTGTGTTTAGAAGAATATGTAAAATAAAGGAAAATGATAAAAGTTTATATTAAATTCACATCAGTGTATAATATTTATACGTGAGGTGATATAAGTGACAAAAAGATTTGAGTTTGATGATGATTTAGAGGAGTTAGATATAGATGAGCCAGAACAAGATGAAGCGGTGGAGGAGACGGGAAATAAAAAGCAACGTCGTCCAAAAACTAAGAAAAAGAAAGTAACAAAAACAAAGCGAAAAACAAAGACTAAAACTAAAGTGAAAAAGGAAAAACAAGGACGTTCTAAGTTTTCAACTTTTATTTTATCATTATTGATCTTGCTTATTATTACCGGAGCATGTGTTGGCGGTTATTTTGCTTATGAATATTACATAGATCAACAAAAGCAGATTGATAATTTGCAAGAGCAGTTAGATGATTCCAAGAAAGAAAATAATTCTACTAAGCAAAAAGAAAATAAGAATGATACTAAAAAAAAGGATAATCAACAAAGCGATGATGCTGGTACTGATGAACCTCCAGTTGAAGATAATACTTCGAATGGAAATACTTCTGATCAAGAAGGAACGAATGATACGAATAATGAAACTACCGAAATGCAATGAACTGTGAGCATATCGGTGGTTTTTTTCTTAACAAAGGCAAACAAGAAAAGAAACAAAAAAATTGCGAATTTTTTTAAAAATTACTTGCAATCATATTTTATTAATGTTATTATAGACAAGCAGTAGTCGTTAGGACCTCTGCTAAGAAGACAATGCGGGTGTAGTTCAATGGTAGAACTTCAGCCTTCCAAGCTGACTACGTGGGTTCGATTCCCATCACCCGCTCCATTGCTTGAATAGCTCAGTTGGTAGAGCAATCGGCTGTTAACCGATCGGTCGTAGGTTCGAGTCCTACTTCAAGCGCCATGGCCTGTTGGAGAAACGGTTAACTCACATGCCTTTCACGCATGCATTCACGGGTTCGAATCCCGTACAGGTCACCATTTGTAAGTTAGTCCAGGATATTTATCTTGGATTTTTATTTTGTTTAAAAAATAACTGATAAAAGAAAAAGAACCTAACATAAAATTGAACTAGGTTCTTTTAACAATTAATTAGTTATTATCATTTTTTAAACCGTCAATGATATTTAATTTCTTAATTTTTTGACTGCTGAAAGCAAGGGTGGTAAAAACAATTACAAAAATTGCAATAGTTATAATGATAAAACTATTGATTGGAACACTGAATGACCGCTCAAATATTGCAGCTAGATTTTCATATAAAAAGTACATGATGATAAAGCCTAGAGGCAAACTGTAAATTAGAGTTTTAATGCCATAGAATAGACTTTCAAAATAAATCATCTTATTAAATGCTCTTGGTGTCATTCCGATAGATTTTAACATTGAAAATTCTTTTGTTCTTAATGCCATACTAGTAGAAATCGTATTGATGATGTTTGCGATACTGATTAAACCGATTAAAATGATAAAGCCATATGTGAAGATGTTAATGATTAAAATAAGCTGGTTTGCCTGCTTGATATCTTCACTTAGGTTAAAGCTGTATAGTGATTCTTCAGGATAATTATCGGTAATTTCTTTGATTTCTTTTAAAACTGCTTCATTATTATTACTCGTATAATAAATATTAGTATTATTTGAGTTTAATTGATATTGATTAATTAATTGGTTAAAAGTATCATTGCTGACTAAAAGATTTAGTGAGTAGTGAGTTTCGTGAGGAGTTTGCCCAAGTAAATATTGATTAGTATATTTAATTTTATTTAAAGTAATTTCAATTTCATCACCATTGTTATTAAATGTAGTTCCGATTAAGTGATCAAGATTTTCTTTTAAGATATCAGTTTGCTTATACTTCCGATTTAATTTAATATTATTTTCTTTGTTGATTAGAATTTGATTTTGAAGTTCTTTATTTAAATTAGGGATACTATCTAAATATTCTTGATTATAAGTAACTAAATTAAGATCAAGGAAATAAGTATTTCCATAGTTTTGTTCATTTTCTGTTAGAAATGATAATAATTCAGGATTAATATTATCTAAACTAGTTTCTAAATTTAATGATGTTTCTTTAGCAACAGCAATTTGAGTCGTATTTTTTAGATGGGCTAATTCGTTAATCAGTTCTTGATTTTGTGAATTGATATTAATATAGCCATCATAGTTGATATTGATTGAAGTCATATCATATGATTCTTTAAGATAATAAGTAAATCCAGAAGCGGTTAAAAAGAGGATAGAACTAATGATTAATGAAAATAGGGTGATTCGATAACGGTTTTTATTACGCTTAATATTTTTCATCGCTAAATCACCTTCAAAGCCAAATATTCGGCGAGTAAGGAAACTTGTTTTAATATTTCGCACCTTGATTTTAGTATCTTGTTGATTAGTGATTGCTGCAATCGGCGAAATCTTACTAGCGTGATAAGCTGGGATAATACTGGAGATAAAAATTGTGATAATTGCGCAAATAACAGCTGTCAAGATACCTTTAAATGAAATTGCTAAAGGAAATCCGATTTCTTGTCCAAGATTAGCTAAGATTGGATTGATGACTTTAAAGGTAACAGCCATTCCTCCAACTCCTGCTATCACACCTAATATAATAGCAATAATGCCAACTACTAAGCCTTCAAAATAAACAGATTGTTTTTTTTGTCGTTTTGTTGCTCCGATACTTGATAAAGTTCCAAGATAACGACTGCGTTCATTTAAGGAAATTGCAAAAGCATTATAAATCAAACCAATAGAACCAATCATGATAATGACAACAACAATGCCAACGGCTGTCATCATTGCTTGGTTAAAACCATCATTATTACTGATTCCGTAATAATAAAGAAGATTTTGATGATAACTAATATCTCCACTGTCTATTCCTAATGATTGTGCGGTATTTGAGCCGTTATCAAAAATATCATTGTCGACATGATTAAGGGTTAAATACATTTTGCTGCTTATAATGCTACTGCTGTTAGCGGTATAAAAGGAATTATAATACGATGCTTGATCGAGGTAAGTAGATTGATAAATACCGACAACTTTAAATGTTTTGACTGGTAGGGCAGCAGTAGATTCTAGTTGTTCGGTTTCAATAAATTTATCAGAAATTTGTGTTGCTCCAGTTTTAACAGTAATTTCGTCACCGACCTTTACACCATTTTGAGTTTGATAATACTTTGAAATAATGATTTCATTACTATTTGCTGGATAGTTTCCTTTCAGTAGTTTTATTTCTTTGGAGTAATTGTCTAATTGATTTAGTTCAATGAAAATAGGATTGTTTTCATCAATTAATAAAGTATCAATTTTTTGGAACAAGACACTATTTTGATATGCATCATCATTTTTTAAGCTGTCGATCTGTTGTGAGGTGAGGTTATCATAAGCAACATGCCAGCTTCCATCATAACTAGATACCTCAAGGCGCATCATTTCCATAAATGAGGTTACGAATGTAGTTACTGCGGTAAACATTGCGACTGATATGATGATTCCGACAATGGTTACAACGGTTCTTTTTTTGTTGGCTAATAATTGTTTTAGAGTAAGTTTATTAATAATATGCATCTTAGCCACCTCGCTTTAAATCACTGATTATTTTGCCATCTTTGATAGTGATTACTCGGTTGGCAAGTTTAGCGATATTATTATCATGTGTAATAATAATGATTGTTTGATGATATTTTTCATTTGCTTCTTTTAAAAGACGTATGATTTCATCACTGTTTTTACTATCTAGATTGCCGGTTGGCTCGTCAGCAAGAACTAATGAAGGTTGATTAATTAAAGCCCGAGCGATTGAAACTCTTTGTTGTTGACCGCCGGATAGTTGATTGGGCAAATGATTGAGACGATTGCTTAAGCCAAGTTGTTCGATAAGGGTATTAAATCGTTTCTGATCAACTTTTTGGTGTGCTAACTGCAAGGGAAGGGTTATGTTTTCTTTAACATTTAAAACGGGAATCAAATTATAAAACTGATAAATTAAGCCAATCTCATTACGCCTAAAAATAGCTAAATCATTTTCGTTGAGTGTATAAATATCAGTATTATTAATAATTACTTTACCGCTGCTTGGATGATCAACACCACCGATTTGATGCAATAGGGTACTTTTTCCACTGCCACTAGCACCAATAATAGCGATGAATTCACCTATTTCAACATCAAAAGAGACATTATCAAGGGCAATGACATGGTTATTTTCATCTCCATATATTTTAGACAAATTTTTTACACTTAATATATTCATATATTTCTCCTAACTGTATCATTGTTTATAGTACAGTTAGATAATAGCACAGAGATAACTGTATTACAATAGATAATACAGTTTAAATTAAAAATATCACTAACATTATTTTGTTAGTGATATGTGAGTCAAGCCGATAGCGTGATCATTTAAAATTCCTGCAATATATGTCAATAGTTGCCGTTGGGCTGTTGTGTAGACATCATAGAATGAATTAATATGGAATAATCTAAATGAGTCTCCTTCATAATTTAACATCCAATGAATAGATTCAATAAAACTGCCATGAAATTGTGGTTTTTGAACAATTGGATGATAGCTGGAAGTATTTTCTTCTTGATAAATACGATCGAGCATATTGGCATTATTTTTACAATCGGCGGAAAAATTCAAAATACGTGTTTTAGTTGGATCATCGGGAGCGATTGTTGCAATCAGATCATAATTTGCTGCAGCAAAAAGCTGATTATAAATTAAATTTTTAATTACGGTATTATCCATTTTATCACCTGCTTTAATATATGCACAAAAATAAAAAAGATAACCAATCTGTTACAATTGATTATCTTGATATTTATCACGTGTTAATTCAAAAAGCTCGAGGTCTAAAAATTCACCACGTTTGTAAGCGTGTTTTTTTAATGTTACGAGGTATTCGAAATTATTTGCAAGCAGAACTTTTCTACTGCCGATATTACGACTGAAAATCTCTGCTTTAATAATCTTAGTATCGTAATTATCAAATATATATTTAATAATCATTTTTACTGCTTTTTTCATTATACCTTGATGCCAATAAGGCTCTCCAAGCCAATAACCAATTTCAGCTAGGTGGCTATAAATGTCTTCACCAAAAGTAATAGAAATTGCTCCTGCGAATAATCCGTCGACAATAATAGCATATTCGATTAGGTTATTATTACTGTTTTGAGTAATAAAGTTTAAATAATTTTGAGCGTCTTGTGGTGTATAAGGATAAGGAAAAATATCTTTTAAGTTTGCAGAAACTTGAGGGTTGTTTGCCAAAGCGGCTAAGGCAGATTGATCACTTAGCTGGTAAGGTCTTAATCGTAAATCCATTATGGTAAAGGTTTATCCTCTGCAGTATAAATAGCATACCATTCTTCACGAGTTAATTTAACCTCAACTCCTTTAATAGTATCAAGCATATTTTTTATACTAGTTGTTCCGGCAATTGGCTGCATCTGTGCCGGGTGACGCAAGATCCAGGCTGTTACAATTGCTACCTTTGAAACGTTATACTTATCAGCAAGTTTATCTAGCTGTTTGTTTAGTTTAGGATATTTAGGGTTATCAATAAAAGTATCTTCGCTTAATGAAGATCGTATCGTTGACCATGGCTGAATCGTAATATCATTTAATCGGCAGTAGTTTAAAATATCGCCATCATGGTCAATTCCTTCATCCATATTGGCATAGATACCGCTATCGATCATTTGAGCGTGTGCCGGACCAAATTGTAATTGATTAATAATGATTGGCTGTTTACAATATTTTTTTAGTAACTCGATCTGACCGGGATTTTGGTTTGAAACACCAAAATATCTTACTTTTCCTGCTTGATATAATTCATCGAAAGCTTCACTAACTTCTTGAGGGTCCATTAGGGCATCTGGACGATGTAGTAATAAAATATCTAAGTAATCTGTCTGCAATCTTGATAAGATATTATCGACACTTGCTAAAATATACTCTTTAGAAAAATCAAAACAAATTCCAGGGCGAATCCCGCATTTTGATTGAATAATCATTTCTTTTCTTAATTCAGGATGTTTTTGTAATACTTTACCGAATAATTCTTCTGATTTTCCACCACCATAAATATCAGCATGATCAAAGAAGTTAATACCAGCTTTTAATGATTCTAATACCAGGTTTTCAACTTCTTCGGGAGTTTTTGATGCGATGCGCATACAACCAAGCGCTACTTTTGAAACCTTTAAATTGGTTTGTGGTAAATTATAATATTCCATTTTATTTCCTCCTTATATAGATACATTTGATTATATCATGATTGTAAAAATCATGGTATACTATATCCAAGGTTAGGTGATAATATGAATGTAAAATTAAAGATTTTTTGTGGCTTTTTAAGTGGTGTAATTATAGGATTTATCTTTTCACCAGTTAAACACGGTGTAAATGTCAGAGTTTGTAATAATGGTAATCATGATCGAGGTGAAGGATAATGTCATATCAAGTTATTAAAATGATTGTTTATGTAGTTTCGGTGATGCTGTCAATGTGGTCTTTAAGTTGTTTTAATTTTGATAATGTAATTCGTAAAGCAAAGGTAAGAGAATTTTATTTATTCTTTTTAATTGCTTCATTATGTTTAGGATATTTATTAGGTTCTTTTATTTTAGAATTTACAACGATTCATTTTTAACATATTTTTAAATCTCTTCCATATAATTATGTGAGGTAATTATATGAAAGAGATAAGTGTTAAATTGGGAGTCGTTTTTTTAATTGCAGTAATCTTTTTATCAATTAATGTTGGGGTAAAAAAAGATGAAACAATCAAAGGTACAGAGACTAAAGAAAAAAAAGAAGAAAAAGAGGAAAAAGCAGTTCAAGTAGCAGTAACAATTGATAATAACGTTAATTATATCGATTTAGATGATTATCTTTTAGGAGTCGTTGCAGGAGAAATGCCGGCAAAATTTGAAACAGAAGCATTAAAAGCGCAAGTTGTCGCGAGTCGGACTTTTGTTTACAATCGCAATTTAAGCGTTGATAATACTACTAATAGTCAAGTTTATTTGACTGAGGATAAAATGCGGGAAAACTGGGGTGATAAGTATGATGAGTATCATCAAAAAATTGTTGCGGCTATCAATGATACTAACGATGAAGTAATGAAATATGAGGGAAAATATATTACAGCAATGTTTTTTTCTTCAAGTAATGGCTATACTGAAAATGTAGAAGATTATTTTGATTCGAGTGCTTTGCCTTATTTGCGAAGTGTTGACTGTCATTGGGATTTATCGATTGATCCAACTAATAGTCGGTCAAAAACTTTTACTAAACAAGAACTAAAAGAAAAATTTAATTGTGATAGCTTAGACTTTAATATTATTGCGTATAAAAAAAGTGGACGTGTTGGAACCCTTAGTGTTGGTGGAAAAAATTATAGCGGACGCAAAGTTCGCGAGATCCTTGGATTAGCTTCAAGTTGTTTTACGATCAAATATGAAAATGGTAAATATACATTTAATACGCTCGGTAGCGGTCATGGAGTTGGGATGAGTCAATACGGTGCTCAGGGAATGGCTCTCGAGGGAGCTAGTTATAAAGAAATTTTAAATCATTTTTATACAAATGTTGAAATTGTAAATAATTAGTATAAACCTGATTTTAGTGGAAACACTACAAATGAGGTGAAACAATGAAACTATTTATGAAAAGAAATCGACGGGTTTTAGTCTTTACAACGGTAGTGATGTTATTTTTAGTCGGAGTAGGGGTAATTCAGTTAGTCGTAAATCAATATCGTCCGCTTAAAGACACTGCGGTTGTAAAAGTGGAAGATAATAAAGATAAAGATACTGACAAAGAGGATCCCCAAGCACCAGCAGAAAAAATGGTAAAGCCGGTTGGTGATGACATTAAAATCGTAAAAAAATTTTATGATTCAAGTTTAAGTGATGAAGAATTAGAAAAAGCATTAGTTTATTTTGAAGGTGTTTATCGCCCTAATCTAGGTATTGATTTTTCAAAAGACAATAAAGCTTTTGAAGTAACTGCGGCCTTTTCGGGAACAGTAACTAAGAAAGATAATGATGCACTGTTAGGTTGGATTGTAACGGTAACTAACGAAACTGGTGTCTCTGCAACTTACCAATCTTTAAGTGAAGTAAATGTTGAAAAAGATGCGGTGATTAAACAGGGTGATAAGATTGGAACTAGTGGTGAAAACGTCTATGAATCTGAATTAAAGAACCACTTACACTTTATTTTAGAGAAGGACAATCAAGCATTAAACCCCGAAAAATATTTTAATCAAGAGGTCTCAAAAATAGCGGTATAATCAACCAAATAGTGATAATTAAAAAAATTATCGCTATTTGGTTTTTTGCCTTGTAAATATCTAAATTCATGGTACAATAGTTAAGAAAAAATAAGGAGGACGAATGATGGCATTATCAAAAGAAATTGGTATCGATTTAGGTACTGCAAATATTTTAATTTATGTCAAAGGTGAAGGTATTGTTGTAAATGAACCTTCTGTAGTAGCGATAGATGATGAAACAAAAAAACCTTTAGCTGTGGGTCAAGAAGCTAAAGATATGTTAGGAAAAACACCAGGAAGAGTAAAAGCAATCCGTCCATTAAAAGATGGAGTTATTGCTGATTTTAGAATTACTGAAATCTTAATTACTCATTTTATTAATAAATTAAACTTGAAAGGGATTTTTTCAAGACCAACGATCTTAATTTGTTGTCCATCAAATATTACATCAATTGAAAAAAGTGCAATCAAAGATGTGGCTGAAAGATGCGGGGCTAAACGTGTTTTTATTGAAGAGGAACCAAAAGTAGCTGCAGTTGGAGCAGGGCTTGAAATCTCTAAACCAACAGGAAATATGGTAATCGATATCGGTGGGGGAACTACTGACATCGCAGTATTATCATTAGGTGATATTGTTACTAGCAGTTCTTTAAAAGTTGCTGGTGATGTAATGGATGAAGATATTATTAAATTTGTTAAAGATAAATATAAGTTATTGATTGGTGATCGCACTGCTGAACAAATCAAAATGGAAATTGGAATTGCAATCAAAGGAATCAGCGAAGAAACATTTGAAGTTAGAGGACGTGACTTAGTTACAGGATTACCTCATACAATCACTCTTACAGCTGATGAAACAGAATTAGCATTACGTGAAACTTGCCAAACAATCGTTAGAGAAACTAAGCATGTCTTAGAACAAACACCTCCAGAATTAGCTGCTGATATTATGTCACGTGGTATCTTCTTAACAGGTGGAGGCGCTTTATTAACAGGATTAGATCATTTATTAGAAAATGAGCTTGGGGTACCAGTATTTGTAGCTGATGACGCTTTAAACTGTGTAGCAAATGGTTGTGGTGTCATGTTAGAAAATACTCACTATGTAAAATAATTTTAAGGATATGGAAACATATCCTTTTTTTGTACTGAAAAGTCATTTCAAGAAATACGTTTCATAGATATGAAATGCTGAAACGCAGTACCTAAATGACTTTGGAAGATTGTTTTAAGTTTATTTATTGTTAAAATTTGAATATAGAAATAAATGGAGGGAAGAGCAATGGTACATAGAGTTAAACGGGTTAGTATAGTGGTATTAAGTATGTTAGTTTTGTTGAGTACTTTGATCGTTGGGACTTATGCAAAAGCAACTAATTTGGTATCAAATGGTGATTTTAGTCAAGGAACTAATTATTGGAGTATGAATCAAAGTGATGGTTCGTTAGCAATGATGTAGAGTGATAATCATTCTTTAAAGGTACAGATTGAAAAGGTCAATAGTGACGACTATTGGTGGTCCTTAACACTCAAGCAGGATGATATTGCCTTATCAGCAAATAAAAAATATCAGTTATCATTTGACGTAGAGGCATCAATGAGTGGAGATATTAGTTTGGATATTGAAAGCACAAGCGATTATAATAAAAAATACTTAGATCGTCAAATGATAGCGGTTAGTAATCAAAAGAAAACATATACATTTGATTTTGAAAAGAAAGACGATGATGCTGTCACTTTAGTTTATCATCTTGCTAAAGGCGATGGAATCAGTGATTTTATTAATCAAATAATCAAGCTTTCTAATGTTACAATTATTGAAATTGGCGATATTGAAATCCAAAAAGCAGGTGATTGGTATTTAAATGAAGGAGATGGAGCGAGCGGTAAATTGTCAGGTGAGCCAAATGATCTTAAGGTTAAAGTTACTAGTATTAATCAAGAAAACTATTGGTGGGCTTTATCTTTAAAAAAGGAGAATTTAGTATTAAGTGGAAATAAGATTTATAAAATAGTTTTTGATGCTAAAGCTTCAAAAGCTGGAACAATTGGTATTGATATTGAAAAATCAGCAGATTATAATGTCAAATATTTAGATAAACAGAATTTTGATTTAACTACTACGAGTAAAGAGTACAGTTTTAATTTTATAAAAAAAGATAATGATGATGTTTCAATTGTATTTTTATTAAATGAAGGAGATGGAATTAGTAATTTCAAGGATGAGACTATTAATATTAGAAATGTTCGTATAGAGGAAGTTAATGATTTAGGTGATGAATATGTTGTAAATGGTGATTTTGAGACAAATACAACAAGTGGCTGGAATACGTATAACAGTAATGGTTCAAATTTGAAGATCAATGCAGTAAATCAACAATTAGAAGTAACTTTTCCAAACTCAAATGGCAGTAACTATTGGGATTGTCAATTGTTTCAAGGAGATATTCTTTTAGATAATGGAATCTATCGTTTATCTTATGATTTAAAAGGCAGTAAAGCTGGGACTATTTACTTTGATGTTGAGGATACTGGTGATTACGCAACAAAATATTACCCAGAAACAATGGTTGATTTCACAAAAGATGTTCAAACATATAATTTTGAGTTTGAGATTAATGCTGATAATTTATTAGGGACTCAAAAAAATGCTAAGATCCAGTTTAATTTAGGTCCCAATGAACATTGTGACAGCTTGGCTGGAGAAACTTTATATTTTGATAATATCAAGATAGAGAAAATTGGTTCTGGTGCAGGAACTGGTGAATTACAAACGACTAATGTGACTTTTGATGGAAATGATGTTTTAGTTAATAATTTTAAAGGTTTAGGTGTTCAATGGGATCCTTATGTTGTTCACCCTTTAACTGATGAAGAGTGGCAAACAGTGACTAAGCGGGTAGATTTCTTAAATCCAGCTTTTGTTAGATGCATGATCTACGCTAATACATATTGCGAAGGTTTTGATGATGAGGGAAATCCTATTTATGATTTTGATAGTTTGGCAAATCAGGCATTGATTAGAGAATTAGATTATTTAGAAAGTAGAGATATTGAAGTAGTTTTAGGTGAATGGGAGACACCAGGTCGTTTTGGTGGTGAATTCGAAGGAATTACTGTTGATGATCCACGCTGGGCAAGCATTATTGGCGGATTTTTAGATTATTTAATTAACCAAAAAGGTTATACATGTATTAAATATTTTAACTATGTAAATGAAGCTAATAGTGATTGGTCATATTGCGGTGATTTTGATAAATGGCAAACAGGAATTAATTATCTTCATACTGAATTAGATAAATATGGATTAAATGAAAAAATAAAAATTACGGGACCTGATACTGTATGGGATAGTGATAATACTTGGTTAAAAGAGATTAATTCAAATCAAGATTTAGATGCTAAAATAGGGCTATATGATACTCATATGTATCCAACAATTGATGAAATTACAAATGGTACTATTGAAGAAATGGTAGCGGAACAACGCAGTTGTGTGACGGGAAAAGACTTTTATATGACTGAAATCGGAATGGTTACTGGCAAAAGTGATGGGGATTCACAACCATATACTAAAGAATTTAGTTATGGAGTTATTATGGCTGATGCCGCAAGTCAAGTTATGCGTGGTGGTTTTTCTGGTTTAGCAATTTGGGATTTAGATGATGCTATGCATGATCAGCAAAATGGATTTCCCATTACAGATATTCGTTCTTTAAAACAGTGGGGATTTTGGAATTCTGTTGCTGGACGAGTTTTTAATCAACCAGAAGAAGAAGAGATACGACCATTCTTTTATACTTGGTCATTAATGGCAAATCTATTCCCACGTAATAGCAAGATCATTGGTTCAACAGCAAATAAAGAATTAAATGGTCTTCGAACAGTTGGGATGGAAAAAGATGGTCAAATGACATATATGATTGTCAACGATTCAAACAGTCCCAAAGAAGTAACCATTGATGTTAAAAATCTTAATGCTAATAACTTAAAATTATTCAAATATGACTATTTTGATAATGATCGTAAGGTCGATAGTAATGGTTATCCGGTCGCTAGTAAGGTACTTGAAAATGTCAATCTTGAAGAAGGATATGAAGTTTCTTTACCATCTGGTGGTGTGGTGATGCTCTCAACTATTGATATTGAAGATGCTAAAAAGGAATTAGTTGATCAAAACGATTCTAAACAAGATAATGAAAACAAAAATGAGGTAGCAATTAAGACAGGTGATGATTTAAAGGCTGCTGGATTTATGATTTCTGGATTACTTGCTACGGCATTTATCTATGGCATGAAGAAAAAAGGATAGTAGTGATAAGCAAACCAAATTTGGTTTGCTTTCATTTTTATGAAATGCTATTTCATTTTAAGTGAATTAAAAATATTATATTTTGAAAAGCTATTCCAATTGTTTATGTAAGGGTTTACATTATTGATCGATTGATTAAAAATAAGATTATGGAGAGCAAATAAAAAGGATATGGAGGAAAGGTAATATGAAGGGAATGCATAAACATGCGATAGCTTTATTGTTGAGTGCATCATTGCTGCAGTCTAACGTAATGCCCCTATGGGCCAATACTGCACCGTCAGTTCGGGAAACAAATCAAGTAGACGAACTAGATGATTTTTCTAAAGTCTTAAATCATAGTGACGGGTGGCAAACAGTCATTGATGAGCCAAATAATTTTTTTGGTGATTCAAGTCGCTTGATTAGGACAGAAGATAGTGCGCAATATTTGGTTTATCAATTAGATAATCTAACAGATTTTAAAGTTAGAATGCATAGTTATTTAAGAAATCTGCGTTATCTCGTAAATATTTATCAGTCTAATGACTTAAGCAGCTGGGAAGCAGTAGACTATACTATTACCAGCGCTAAAACTAGTGATTCAGCTTTTTGGGGTACATTTGATCTTATGCCTAAGAATATTTTAGATGGGAAGAACAAATATTTAAAAATAGAAATAAAGAATAATGAAAATGCTGATCAAACAAAAACAGTAAAAGGCAGTGATGAAGTTAATTTTCTTAAAGCTGTTCAAATTGGTAAAGTAGAGTTGACTGATAGTAAAGCTGGATTAATTACTAATACAAATACTGATTTAAAAACAATTAAGTTAGAAGGATTTGATGATAGCAAGACTTCTACATTAAAAATATCAGAAAATAAAACAATAAAATTAATTAATCCAACAATTTATGATGTAAAGATTGAAAGTAGTAATCCTAAAGTCGTAAAATATGAAAATAATCAGATTATTGGTGTTAGTAATGGAACTGCTTATTTGAAAGGGATAGTACCCGGGGAGCTTGAAGTATTTAGGTATGAAATAAAGATTGGAACTGGTGAAAATTTGGATATTTCACCTAAGTATACTAAACCAGCTGATGATACAGGTGATAGCCGTTATATTAAACAAGGAAATGGTGAAGAAACAGATAATCTTATTACTGTTGATCCTGATAATATTATTGTAAAAGATTATATGGGTGGAGCCATGGAACTTGAGATGATTGAATGGTTTGATATGGATGATGCTCGTTGGGAACGTTATTTTCAAAGAATTCAATATATGGAGTTAGGCTTTGTCAGATGTATGTTAGCAGCTTATTGGTATTGTACAGGATTTGATGATCATAATAATCCTATTTATGTTTGGGATTGTTTGAACGAAGATGGTAGTCCAAAATATTATTCTCGTGATGGTTATCCAATTGACCCATTAGGAAATAACATTGAACCGAATATCAAAAGGATGAAACGTTTATATCAATTGTTTGATTTCTTTAAAAAGAATAATATTACTGTAATGACAGGTGAATGGCAATATCCTGAAGCAGCAGAATGGTATTATGTGCCAGGTGAAAATTTAAAACAATATAATTTAACTTTAGATGATCCCCGTTATGCTCAAATTGCAGCGGATTTTATTGAACATATGGTAAAGGATAAAAATTATACTTGTATTGAACAATATGATTTAGGTAATGAGGTAAATATAAATCCTGGATCATATCAGTATGATAAATGGAAACAAGCAAATTTAAATCTTTATGATCAGTTAAAGCAAAGAGGTTTAGAAAAGACAATTTCGTTGACACCGGACCTAAGTTACTGGTTAGATTTATGGTATAACCAAAGTATTGCTGATCTTCATGATGTTTTCGAACAGTATGAATTCCATTGGTATGTAAATGAAGTTAATTTAAAAAATGGAGTTTTTGAAAATGAAATGCGGATGTTAGTTAATAATGCCGCTGGTCAGGATAATCCTGATAAAAAGGTCTATATGGGTGAAGTCGGAATGCGCGATTATTTGAATAATGTTGATCAAGTAACAAATATAGACAGCTTTGAATATGGATTATGGATGGCTAATATTCTTGTACAAGGAACAAGGGCGGGAATGTCTGGATTAACAGCCTGGTCACTAGATGATTCTGTGCATATTAATGGTCCAATGACTTATGATTATTCAGTAGATCAAAAATCATTGATGAAAGTCTGGGGACTATGGAATTCACTAGGTGAATATCAGGGAGTATCGGAGGATATACGACCATGGTATGTACCTTGGGCATTAGCAAGTAAATTTATGCCTAAAGGGTCACAAATAATTTACACTAGTCCAACTGAACAGCAAGTGTATTCAACGGCTGCCATCAATGGAGATGATTTAACAATATCCGTAGTAAATCATTCAGGTAAAGAACAGCAAGTGTTGGTAAAAATTCCTGAGGCGACTAAAAAAGTGGATTTAAGTGTTTATGCTTATTTTAAAGATGATTTAAATCAAGATGAAAACGGATATCCTGTTCGTTCTGATTTTAAAAAGAATCTTGATTTGCAGGAAGGAATTGTTTTAACTTTACCAGCTGATGGTAATCTGGTTTTAACTACTATGGAGGGTGAAAATAAGTTCAATAGTAAGGATAGCGGATATTTTAGTGACTCAATGCAGTCATTAAAAAATACGGTTGATTATCAAAATATTGGCTTTAACTCATATGAAAAACATCCTAATAATGCTCAAAATCGAATTAATATGAATCAGGATATTTTTGGGGATGTGACAAGGATTAATCGTGCCGGCAAAGATAAAGCTTCTTTGGTATATCAAAGGGCTGAAGGAATTAAAAATTTTAGAATTCATAGTTATGTTAAAGGAGCAGTTGGAAGTAATTTTAAAGTTTATGGTTCGAATGATAAAAATGAATGGACAGAAATAAAAATAAATGAAATAGAGAAGTATTCACTAACTAAGGGATGGAAATTTGCAGTATTAACTCCAGAGTCAGAAATCGAATATAAATATATAAAAATTGAGTTAGGAAACGAGGTATCAAGTACAGATATTCAAGTTGGAAAAGTAGAGTTAACGAATCAAAGTGAATTCAGTGAACCGCTCAAATTAGAAATACCTGATGATGCTCAAAGTAGTGAATATAAAGAAATTATGAAAGATGTTCAACTTGCTACAAATGATATAATGAGCATTTATTCAATAAGCGGCTTTGAAAATTTACCTGAAAATTGTACGTTAAAGAGCAGTGATGAAAATATTGTTAAAATTACTGATATGTCATTTAAGGCAGTTAATTCAGGTAGTGCTTTAGTTAATGTTTATAGAGATGGAAAAATAATTGGAAGTATCATTGTCAATGTATATGCTTTCCATGATTCTGTTGAAGATGGTAATGGATTAGTATATCAGCTTAATAATATGAAGTATGATTTAATGGCAGATGCTAATGATACAACATTTTCACGAACTAATGATGGAGGAAATGTAATTTATAAGTTAGCGGGTATTAAGGATTTTTCAATTAGAGGATATGTGGCAGATAGTAATGATAAATTGTTTGAACAAATTAAAATTTACGCTTCCAAAGATGGAAATACTTGGGAAAGTATAGAAATCAAAGTAGACGGTATAAATGCTTTAAGCAATCCATATTGGCATTATGCAAATATTATTCCTCAAGAAGCAATTACTAAGGATTATGATTATTTAAAGATTGCTATTGAAGGAACATTAACAGATCATTGGAAGATTCAAGTTGGCGATGTACGTATTCAAGACAAACCATTTAATTCTGTTGTTAATAAAATTGAATTAGCAAATCAAGATTTGAAATTAGCAGTTGGAAATAGCCAAATAATTGGGGCTAAGGTTTATCCAGAAGCAGTATTCCCATTTAAAGTTATTTTTGATGCTGCTGATAATGAAATTGTTTCTGTTGATAAAGATGGTTTAGTAACTGGGCTTAAAGCTGGTAAAACAACAGTTCGTGTTTATTCTCAGGATAATCCAGAAATTTATCAAGACTGTACGATTGAAGTTACAGAAGTGATTGACAGTTCAAAGGAAATTGCAGATAGTATTAAGGAGTTAACGATTATTAATAATCAAATCGTTTTACCGGTTGTTGAAGGTTATGAAATTACAATTAAAAGCTCAAGTATCCCTAATATCATCGATTTAGATGGTAAAGTAACACCAAGTAATCAGGATGAACAAGTAGCATTGGTCTTAGCAGTAAAGAATAAGGCTACGAATGTAGTATCTGATACCGCAAATATTATTGTAACTGTTGCTAAAAAAGATGAAACAGTTATGATTGAATTTGATATTACTGATGTTGTTTTAAAAGTTTATCAAGAATTTGATCCACTAGCAGATATTAAAGTATTTGAAAATGATACAGATATTACAAAGAATGTACGGATCATAAGTAATAATGTTGATTTAAACCATCATGGTAAATATTTTGTCACATATGAAGTAACTGATAGTAAAAATATTACGCATAGCCATACTCGCAATGTTGAGGTTAGAGGAATTAAATCAATCAGTTGTCCAGAGTATCAAGTTGATCTTACTAGTTTGAAGGACCTGGACCCAGATGTATTTTTAAATATTGTTAAAGTAGATAAACAAGTTATTTTAGATAAGCTCAATAGCAAATTAATTGATGACCAAATAATTATTAGCTGTTATGATTTGGCAATGATGTTAAATAACAAAGAATATGTACTGACCGATAATCAATTAACGATTGTATGGAATGTTACATCAAAGATGCAGGGATTCAAAGTTCTGATGCTAGATAAGGATGGAAATGTAGTTGAGGTTCCAATGACTGTTAATGGTAAGGAAATTACTTTTATGGTTGAACAGTTAGGTACTTTTGCAATAGTTGGTGAACAAAAAGTAGAAACAAAAGAACCTGATGAAAATAAGCCAGAAAATAAGGTTGAAACAGCAGTTAAAACTGGTGATGAAGTTTATTATGCGGAATATGCTGTGTTAGGATTATTGGCACTATCATTAGTTTATGGAATGAAAAAAAGAGGATAAAACAAAACCCAAGCTTATTGAAAAAAAGTAAGCTTGGGTTATTTTATTTGTTTAATATGTCGATGGTCGATAATATGATCGGTTTCAAGTTTTAATTCTAGATTTTCATCATAGTGTCGAGCAAATAGGCAGCTATAGATAATATCAAGCATGATATGGATGGAAATCGTTGAACCAAAAGTAGAAACTTTTGAATAAATTCGTTCTCGAGAACCTAAGAATAAAACATAGTCACATAGTTTTGAAAGGCGGCTTTCTCCAAATGAAGTAATTGCAATCATCGGAACCTTACGGCGTTTCAATAGTTCTGCAGCAGCGATTACTTCGTTAGTTTCACCAGAATATGAAATTAAAATGGCACAATGATCCTTATTTGATTGGGCAGCTTGAAATAGTTGTTCATTGACCATTGGTGCAATCTGAACATTTTTTCCGATTCGAAACATCTTATATTGAAAATCAGAGGCAATTCTAAGTGGACCTGAGACACCATAAATATCAATAACTTTAGTTTGATCGAGCATAATAATGATTTTTGCTAAGATATCATTGTCAATATTATTTACAGTAAGGTTGATTGAATCTTTAGCTAGTGTTGCAATGCTGTGTTTGATTGTATGGATCGTATCTCTTTTTTTAAAAGGAAAATTCGGATTTGTTTCACTATTTCTATCAAACGTATATTGTAACTGAGCTGATAATGCAATTTTAAAATCATTATATCCTTTATACTCTAATTTTTGACATAGTCTAGTTATTGTAGCGGGCGAAGTATACGTTGCTTTAGCTAACTGAGAAGTAGACATATTTAAAACATCGGGTCCATTTTTTAAAATATATGTTGCGATTAATTTTTCGGAAGTTGAGAAGTCAACGGCCATTTCTAGTTTTCTTAGTAGACTCATTTTTATCACCAATTTTAGTATACCATTTTTTTATTATTAAGTTTAATTATTTAGTTAGATAAATCAAAAAATTGCTTTTTTTCATAAATATGAAATGCTTTTTTAATCAAAATTGAATTTAATAATCACAATTTTTAATATTTAATTTTTTGGATAAGCGAAGAATTATATATTGCAAAACTTCTTGTTTCGTGTTTATGAAATATCATTTCATAAATTGCCCAATAAAATAATAAAAGTTTGAAAGGAGATTGCAACTATTTGTGTAAGTGTTTACAATCGTTGTTTAGACAATTAAACTAAAAGTATAAATAGAGATTAGTAAGGAGGAGAAAAATTTAATTAATTTATGAGGGAAAAATATAAAGGAGAAAGGAATATTATGAATAGGAAATTTAAGCGATTTTTGACTTCATTATTATCATTAGCGGTAGTTGCTAGTTCTGGAATTGTCCCAGTAAAAGCCGTTGATAATACCCCTAAACTGGATTCAAAAGTTTATATTAACAGTGATAATGTATTAACTAAAGATTTTGAAGGATTTGGGGTACAATGGGATCCTAGTGATTTATTTGATTACACTGATGAACAATGGTCATCTTTTTATGAAAAAGCAAGCTTTTTAAGCCCTAATGTGATGCGGGTCATGCTCCATGATGGGGACAGTTATTGTATTGGCTTTGAAGACGATGGAACTCCGATTTATGATTGGGAGTCTGTTATGATGAAGCGTGTTTATAAAATTTTAGATTTTGCTCAACAAAATGATATTCCAATCATGTTAGGTGAATGGAGAAGTATTAGTGAAAGAGGATATTTATCTTACGACGATCATGGAAAAACGGTAAATTGGAGTAGTCCTACATGGGCAAGGATGATTGGTGATTGTTTAGAGCATTTGATTGTTGATAAAGGTTATACTTGTATTAAATACTATAACATGATTAATGAACCAAATTATTATAAACGAGATCATGGTGATGTCACAAATGAATATGTATATGATCAATGGAAGCAGGCAATTACTAATTTAAGAAATGAAATGGACAGTTCTGGTATAGAAAAAATTGAAAATATCAAAATTGTAGGGCCGGATGTTTATGATTCACAAGAAGCTTGGATAAATCAAGCAACAAGTGATGAGATGAAAGATAAAATAGAATTAACAGAAGTGCATAGATATGCCCCACAAAGTGAGGTAGAAAGTGGACTTATTGAAAAGAAATTAAAGACTTGGAAAGAACAGGCTGAAAGTCTTGATCCTGAAGTTGCTGAGGAAGGATTTGCTTTGGGTGAAATGGGAATTTCAGGAACTGGTCCTGGAGATTCGCAATTGAATGCGAGAAAATACGATTATGGAGTGGATATTTTTGATTATGGTGTCCAAGCTATTCGTGCGGGATTAAAATTTGGTAGCGTATGGGGCTTTGAAGATAGTATGCATGTTCAGCATAATGATATTGTTAATAATTTCAAAGATCAATATGGACCTGCTGCAACAACAGAAGAAGGTAGAGATTATGTTGTCCATACGCCAACAGGAGATCCTTCAATTGATAATGATATCAAGATATGGGGATTTTGGAATGAACTTGGTGAAGAAATGGCAGCTCAAAATGCTGAGCATAATGTTACGGGAAGAGCTAATACAGTAAAAGCAAGTGATGAGAATCTAAAACCATGGTATTATACTTGGTCAATGTTATGCCGTTATTTTCCATCTGGAACAAAGATTCTTGAAACTACAGACAGTTATGTTGATCAGTTAAGAGTTACATCAGGAATTATTCCAGTTGCAGATGATAAAGGTGATATTAGTATTGCAGTTGTTAATAATTCATCATCTCAAAAAACATTAGAAGTAAATATGCCTAATGCAGCTAGTAAAGTTGATCTTAATCAATATTTCTATTATGATGGTGAAATTGATGGGAAAACTAGACCGGTCAATGAAAAGGGTCAATTGTTACAATATGACACAATTGAAAATGCTAATCTTAAGGATGGTGTTAATGTCACTTTACCAGCAAAATCATGTATGATCTTAACTTCTTTAGGATATGAGGGTGAAAGTCATCCAATGAGTTTTACAACTGGTCAAACAACTGATGTTGAAAAGGTTGAAATTTATGAAACTACTAATGCTAGCCAATTAGAAGTTGGAAAGTCTTATCAATTAGCAGCTAATTATATTCCATCTATTTCAAAAGGTGAAATGGAATGGTCAGTTGTTGATTATTTTGGTAATGCTAGTGATAAAGCATTAATTGATGAAAATGGACTTTTAACAGTAAAAAAAGCTGGTCAATTTAAAGTGATTGGTAATTTAAAAGGAAAACCAGAAATACAGGATACATTAGTATTTAAGGCAACAAGTTCTAGTATTTTAGTTGATGAGTTAAATGATCTTGAAAATGGAGTTGCTTTATCTTATCAAGATATTATAAAAGATGATAATTCAGCTAATTTTAATGGTGATAAAACAGTTAAAAGAAGTGATAGTAATGCAAATGGTAAACCAGGAATTATTACATATCAAGCAAATAACATTTATGATTTTGAATTTAGTGCATATTCATTAAATAATAATCTTGATAAATCTGGAAATTTTGTAGTAGAAGTTTCTCAAAATGGTGATAGCTGGTCACCAGTTGAATGTGAGTTTATTCAAGGAAGTAAATTAAGTTCTGGCTGGTATCCATATACAATTAAAAATAAAGCGGAAATAAAAGATGATGGATATCAATATTTACGGGTAACGATCACAAGTAAGTCAGGTTATAAAACATATGATCCTCAATATGCTGGTGGATCAATATATTATGATTACCAGGGAGCATCACAAATCGATATTCAAAGTCATAATGAATTTATTGTTAAAGGACAAGAATTACAGTTTAAAGCAGAAGTACTTCCAAGTATTGCCAGCCAAGAAGTAAGCTGGAAAGTATTATCTCTTGAGGGAAAACCAACTGAACTTGCAACAATAAGTATAGATGGGATATTGACTGCTAAGGCTAAAGGAGAAGTTGTCGTTGTAGCAACTGCTAAAGATACTGATGTTAGTGCTTATAGTCATATTAATATTATTAATGGTTATTTTGTAGATGAAATTGAAGATTTTAGTAAAATGTATCAATATGGTGAATTTGCTTTTGATGATCCTAAATCATCAAATTTCACTGATAAAACAAGGATTAAAAGATTATCAGATAGTAATCAAAGTATTGTTTATGCTTTAAGTGATATTGAAAAAGCTACTTTTGAAATCTATAAAAATGGTTCATTTGTAAATGATTCAGTAGATATTTATGCTTCTAGTGACGGATTAACTTATAATAAAGTAGAGAAAAATGTTGTAAATGCAGGTAAAGCAGCTAGTTCAACTGAATATTATTTATATGAAGTATCGACTAAAGAGTTAGGTGATAATGTAAATTATATTAAGTTAGAATTGAAAAATGATGAAATAATTTATTGTCCAATGTTAGGAAAAACAAAGATTATTTATAATCCAATTGAAAATGTTGAAGTAACAAATGTTACTTTAGATCAAAAAGAGTTATCTATTAATGTAGGACAAAGCAAAACTTTAGTTAAAAAATTAGCACCATTATATGCAGATGAGCAATTAACTTGGTCAAGCCGTGACGAAGATATTGCAAGTGTAGATCAAAACGGTATCGTTACTGCTAAAAAGGTAGGGAGTACAATTATCTATGCAAAATATAATGATGAAATTTATGCTACGAGTGTGATTAATGTTCTTGGTGAAAATATGGCATTAAATAAAGATGTTAGTGCTTCAACAGAAACAAATCAATGGAATAAAAATCCAACAGGTAAACTGGTTAATGATGGTGATTATGATACACGCTGGGTTTCTAAAGATGGGACATCAATCACTAAAGAACAAATTACAATTGATTTAGGTGAAGTGACAACTGTTGATAATGTTAAACTTTATTGGGAATCAGCAAGAGCAACAGATTTTAATATTGAAGTGTCTACTGATGGTTCAAAATATGATATAGTTGAAAAATTACGTGATGAGGATAAAAATAAATTAACTAATGAGATTTCATTTGATCCGGTTGAAGCAAGATATGTAAGAATGCAGGGATTAACACCAGCAACTAAGTATGGTTATTCAATCTATGAATTTGAAATTTATAATAATTCAGATTTAAAATTAGCAAGTAGTGTTGAATTTAAAGAAATGTCATCAGAACTGTATCTTGGTGAAAATACAGCACTTGATGTAGTTGTAACTCCTGATGATGCAACATATCAGGATGCTTCATATACTTCAAGCAATGAGTTCGTTGTTGTTTGTAAAAACAATCAGATGATTGCTGTTGGTGAAGGAACAGCAACAATTACTGCCAATGTCAACGGTCAAAAAATAACTAAAGAAATTACTGTTGTTAAAGATAATGCCCGTAAGATTGCTCAGGAGCTGACATCATTAACTGTTGAAAATGGTCGTGTGGACTTCCCGACAGTTGACGGCTACAGCTTCAGTGTATTCAGTTCTGATCTGGAAAAAGTTATTGCCAAAGACGGAAGTGTTAACTTACCGATTGAAGATCAAGAAGTGGCACTTGTTGTAACTGTATCTAAAGACGGCAGTGAAGACAGTGCAAATACTGATGAAATCAAAGTGATGGTTAAAGGTAGCAGAGATAAATATGAGCTGTTGGAAAAACGAATCAAAGAAATCGAAGAAACAGACTGGACAGTATATAAACCAGGTACAGTTAAAACATTTAAAGAGAAATTGCAGGCAGTCAAGGAAAGTCTAAATGCAGGAGTACTGTTAGTCAGTGAGGTTGAAAAAGCAGGAGAAAATCTTGAAGCAGCATTTAAGGGATTAGAGATCAAAAGTGATAAAAAGACACTTGATGCGCTGATTAAAGAACTAGAAGAACTTGATACCAAAGTATATACCGAAGTATCAGTGGTAAGAGTGGAAAAAGCATTAGAAAAAGCAGAGACAGTCAGTGAAAACGAAGATGCCAGTGAAGCAGAAGTAAATGATGCAGTTCAAGCACTGTATGAGGCAAAATTGGGATTAGTGGAACAGATCAATTATGACAATCTAAAAGATCGGATTGAAGAAATAGAAAAAGAAGATCTGAGCATATACAGTGAAGCGACCGCAGCTCGCTTAAAAGAACAGATAGCAGAAGCAAAAGAAGCATTAAAGAATGAAAATATTACGAATGAAGAGTTGCAAGAAGAACTGGCAGGACTTAATGAAAAATACAGCAGCTTAAAACTGAATCATGAGCCGGGAAGTGTAGAAGAATTAATAAAACGAATTGAAGAGATGGATCTGAGCGGATACAGTGAAGCAAGTGTAAAGGAATTAGAAAGAGTAATAAAAGAGATCAAAGAAGAGCTGTTAGAAGGGGTAGACCAAGTAAGATATGCAAAACTGGCAGAAAAACTACAGACAGCATACGAAGGATTAGAAAGGAAGAGTGAAGTAAAACCGGTAGAACCAGAACAACTGGAAACTCCAAAAGGAGATGAACAGGCAGCTAAAACTGGTGATAACATGATAATTGGAACATGGTTAATCACAATGTCAGCAGCCGTAATGGTAGTTATATTCCTAAATAAAAGAAGGAGTTTAGAAAAATAAAAATGGGGTTAAATAGAGAAAGTAGTTCTTAACCACTTATAGATGGAGGAGTAATATGGGGTTATTAAAGAAAATTGAATTGGCAAATAACTTTTCATCAGTAGAACGGATCTTAGGTAAATACGTTTTAGAAAATGGTGAAAAAGTATTAAACATGTCAACTAAAGAATTAGCCAAAGCAACATTTACTTCTCCAGCTAGTATTGTTCGTTTTTGTCGAAAACTTGAATATGAAGGATATAATGATTTTAAAATTGCATTAGCAGCTCAATTACAATATAGTCGTCTTAGCAATGATGATATTAATGCAAACTACCCTTTTAAAGGAACTGATAGTGTTTATACTGTGGCTAGCAATATTGCTAATCTATCAAAAGAAAGCATTGATATTACAATGAAAAATTTAGATTTAGAAGAATTAAGGCTAGTTGTTTTGATGATTACTAAAGCGAAGGTCATTGATATTTATGGGGTTTCAGGTCCACTTAGAATTGCAAGTGACTTTCAGTATAAGATGTTTAGAATAGGTAAAGATGTGCGGATTTCACAAATGATCAATGAACAGTTGTTTCAAGCTGCTCAAAGTACTTCAGAACATTTGGCTATTTTAATTTCTTATTCCGGAGAAACAGAAGAAGTAATTGAAGCAGCGAAGATTTTATATCGACGTAAGATTCCTGCAATTGCAATAACTTCATTTGGAGAAAATCGTCTTGTAAAATATACCCAAAGAGTCTTATATTTAAATTCATCAGAATTTATTTATTCTAAAATCGCAACTTTTTCTTCGACTCTCTCACTACATTTATTGTTAGATATTATTTATGGTTGTGTATTTTCTAAAAATTATGAGGATAATTTAAATTATAAGATTGAAACCGATAATCTAATTGATCATCGTCAATCAAGCATTGCAATAGATAAATTTAAATAATTATTAAAACGATATGGAAGTTTATTTTAACCATATCGTTTTTTATTTATGAAACCATATTTCATAAATAAATATAATAAAAAGTAAAAGTCTGGGATACCAAATCAAAGATTAATAAGATTATCATAACGGAGTGATTAAATTGAGATGGGAAAGAGCAGTAAAGCTTGTATTTATTGTGTGCTTAATAATTTCTTCGCTATCTACAACAAGAGTTAAGGAGTTCGAAAATTCTAAAACCTTGGTAGATAACTTTGATACTGAAGCACCATCAGCTTAGATTTATTATGGAAATTTATCTTTAGTTGATAGTTTTATAGATATTTTTCCTACTTGGATTTCAACAACGCTGGTTCCTAAAAATAATGGTGCAATAATAAGTTCAGGTCAAAAAAATGGATACGCAATTTATCAAGTTGATAATCCAAGTAAGATTACATATATTTCATTGAACTGGAATGGTTCTGGAGCAGTTGGGAAAATCGGGGTTAATCAAATGCGCCTTAGAACCGGTGCAAGAGCTGACCAAGAAGTGTATTTGCCATTTTTTGATTTCGAAAATGATATAGTATGTGCAAAACTGGCAGAAAAACTACAGACAGCATACGAAGGATTAAAAAAGAAGAGTGAAGTAACACTGGTAGAACCAGAACAGCCGAAAACTCCAAAAGGAAATGAACAGGCAGCTAAAACTGGTGATAACATGATAATTGGAACATGACTAATCGGTATGGTTGTAACTTTAGGGGGAATAGAGTATATCAGAAGAAAAAAGGCGAGATGATGTACTGATAGAGTATAATTAGATTTAGATAATAATTTCAATCAAAAGAAAGTGACGATTTGGTTAAGTTTTGCTTAACTATAATCGTCTTTTTTATGGTTTTAGTTAAGTTGATAAAGTGTTTGTAAACTTCGTTGACGCTAAAATCTCAGTGTGTAAAATAGGTGGCGTAGTACAGATTTATAACTTAAAAAAAGGGGACTATGACATGAATGAGAATTTGAAAAAACGTATTATTGTTTCTTTGGCAACAGTATCAGCCTTTTCTAGTTTGGCAATGGTACCATTATCTGCTTATGGTGAATATCAAGGTAATGATGGAACACAAAAACTAAATAATGGGCTGACTAGTACTAGTGATTATAATGATTGGTATAATAACCAATGGAATAATCAAGAATCCGGTGAAATGGATACTGGGAAAATTGTATTGACACCGGGAGCAAAAGCAACTGATCTAAATTTTGCCTGGTACTCAGAAGAAACGGGAACACCATCAGTAAAAATTTCTACCAATCAAGATATGTCAGGAGCAAAAACTGTAACGGGCAGTGCTAACAAGATTAACAAGAACAATAGTTTCAAAAACTATACTGCTAGTAATAAGGTAGCACTTAAAGATTATCTAGTGGAAAATATGACTTACTATTATCAATATAGTACAAACGGTGTTGATTGGAGTGATACATATACTTACAAAACACACAGTTTTAGTGATTATCAGGCAGTATTAGTAGGAGATCCACAAATTGGAGCTTCTGGAAGTAACGGACAAGGTACTCAAGATGATACTGATATTGCAGTTAATACCTATGCATGGAATAAGACATTGCAAAAAGCATTAGGAGCTGGAGGCATTGCAGAAAATGCTAGCTTCATTTTATCAGCAGGAGATCAAATTGATTATTCATCAAGCGGAACTAATGGTTCTGGAGAGATTATAAGAGAACAAGAATATGCAGGTTTCTTATATCCTGATGTGTTGAGAAGTACACCATTAGCAACAACGATTGGTAATCATGAGTCAATGGTCGATGATTACAGTCTTCATTATAATAATCCTAATGCAAGTACATTAGGTTCTACAGAATCTGGTGGAGATTATTATTATAGCTATGGAGATACTCTATTTATTAGTTTAAATAGTAATAGTCGTAATGTTGAAGAACATCGTCAGTTAATGAAAGAAGCTGTAGCTAGTCATGAAGATGCAAAGTGGAAAGTGGTTTTATTCCATCATGATATCTATGGTTCTGGTTCACCGCATTCAGATGTTGATGGGGCTAACTTAAGAATTTTATTTGCGCCATTAATGGATGAATTTAACATTGATTTATGTTTAACAGGTCACGATCATTCTTACGCTCGTACTTATCAAATTCTAGATGGAAAGGTAATTGAAACCGACGGTGTTAGTGAAAATGCTAGTAAAGCATATAATCCAGAAGGAACATTATATATTGCCGCAGGATCTGCTTCAGGAAGTAAATTTTACACATTGAATACAGTTAAACAATATTATATTGCTGAACGTTCTAATACACCAGAACCAACCTTTTCAACAATTGATTTTAGTGGAGATTCTTTAACAATTAAAACTTATGATTACAATGGTCAAAAATATGCAAATGATGTAACTTTATCAAAAGATGGTAATGCTAAATCAATTGAAGAAATGAAGAATGAAGTAGCTGCGATTGATACAGTCAATGTAACAAGTGGCTCTAAAAATAGAATCGATGAAGCTTTAATAGCTGTAAATACTGCTTTAGACACACGTGATGATAGTACAGCTGAAACAGAATTACAAAATAAATGGAATACTACAAGTGATCCATTAAATTATTACGGTTATGCCCAAAATGGTTTTGCAAATGAAAATAGTACTGCCTTAAAACAAGGGTATTCATCTTTATTAGACAAAACGTTATATGAAAATGATAGTAATAAAGCTGTTACAACTGCAACTATCGATGAAGCATATAATAAATTAGCAACAGCTAAAAACGAAGTCGTGACAAAAGCTGAGTTTGCTGAAGTACAGACTAAATTTGATCAAATTGGAAGTACTTTAGCACAAATTAGTATCGGAGATAAAAAAGATCAGTATACTAGAGCAGATGTAGATGCTTTCAAGAAATCAATTGCAGCTTTAAAAGTTGACTTCAATGAAGCAACTATTACTAAGACTGCATTAAATGAATTGAGTACACAATTAGATACAGTGACAAATGAATTTTTAGCAAAGAAAAATACTGAGGATATTACAACAGCTCCAATTGTTACTCCTTCAACAACGCCAAGTAAAACACCAGTAAAAACAACTAGCAGCAAAGTAAAAACCGGTGATGATACGTCAATCAATTTAGCAGGTATTACTGCTTTCGTATCATTGCTAGGAATTGCTGGAACAAAATTATTTAAAAAAAGAAAAATTGAAGAATAGTCAAGATAAATAATGAAATAAACAAGACAGAGCTTGTTCTGTCTTGTTTTATATATGGGAGAAGTTATGAAAGAGTTATTAAAAGAATTTAAACAGTTAAGTAAAAAAGAAAAAATAGGTCATTTTGGAGTCTGGCTGGCAATTTTAGCATTTTTAATTTTTTTATATTTTTTTAATAATGCTGTTGAAAAAACACCATTGATGGATCAAGAAGGTGCTGTATTTGAAAAAGCCCGAGTGACTGAAATTATATCTGAAAATCGTACAGAAAATGGACTTCAGCAAGGAACGCAAATAGTGAATACGGAGATTTTGTCAGGTGATTATAAAGGTCAAATAGTAGAGACTACGAATATTGATAGTTATTTGTACGGTGCTGATTGTAAGGTGGGAACTAGGGTGATAGTGCAGCTTAGTGAATATAATGGAACCTTAAGTGCTAGTGTTTATAATTATGATCGCACTAATACACTATATACAATGGTCGCAATTTTTTTGATTTTATTAGTTGTAATTGGTAAACGAAAAGGTTTTACCTCAGCTTTAGGATTAATTTTTACATTTATTTGTATTATCTTTTTATATCTGCCGATGTTGTATTTAGGTTTTTCACCGTTTTTTAGTGCAGTTGCTGTAGTTGTTTTAACGACTCTTGTAACAATGTATTTTATAGGTGGTTTTTCAATGAAAACTTTATGTTCGGTACTAGGAACGATTGCGGGGGTCGTTGTAGCAGGAATCTTTGCAAGCAGTTTTGGGGCACTTGGGCATGTTAGCGGCTATAATGTTAATGATATTGAAACGTTACTTTATATTGGACAAAACAGTAAATTAGATATTAGTGGTCTTTTATTTTCAGGTATTTTAATTGCTTCGCTTGGAGCAGTAATGGATGTAGCTATGTCAATTTCAACTACGATTGAGGAAATTAAATATCACAATCCTAGTATCTCACGTAAAGATTTATTTAAAAGTGGTATTAAAATAGGTGGAGACATGATGGGAACGATGTCAAATACTTTAATTTTAGCTTTTACAGGTGGCTCTTTAAGTACATTAGTTGTTTTTTATGCTTATGATATGCCGTTTTTACAAATGTTCAATTCCTATGATATGGGAATTGAGATCATTCAAGGTATTGCAGGGTCATTGGGAGTCATTCTAACAGTTCCATTTGTTTCGATAATTGCTGCGATTTTAATGACAAAAAAGAAAAAAGGAGATTTTCCAAAATAGTAAAAAGCCGCTAGTTATCTGGCGGTTTTGCTATAATAAAAAAATGAGGTGGATATATGACAAAAGTACTATTTTTTGATATTGATGGAACATTAACAGATACGCATGGGGGATTGCCAGAAATTCCAGCCGGAGCCCAACGAAAAATGAAGGAATTACAAGAACGAGGTTATTTGTTATTTTTAGCAAGTGGTCGTCCTTATGCTTTTATTCCTGAGATTTTAACAAACTTTGGATTTGATGGTGCTGTTTTGTGTAACGGAGCACATGTGGAAATGAATGGACAATTTATTTATCATCAGCCTACAGATTTAAAAAAGACGATTGATTTAGTAAATCATCTGGATGAAAATAATTTTGAATATATTATTGAAACAAAACGTGGAGCATATTTAGATCCGAGTTTTAAAGTTTTAGAAAAGTTTTTCATAAGTTGTAATATTAATGAAGAATTTTTAATTGAAGACTTTAATAGAGAAGATATAATTGCAGAATGCTTAAAATTAGAGGTTAGTGTACCCGATGAGCATCAAGCAAAGATTGAAGAAATTATCTTAAATGATTTTAACTATGATAAACATGGAACAGATAATGCTTTTGAAATCTATTCTAATGTTATTTCAAAAGCTACTGGGGTACAAAAAGTCCTTGAATATTTAAATTTGAATGTTCAAGATAGTTATGCTTTTGGCGACGGTTTAAATGATTTAGAGATGATTCAAACAGTTGGAACAGGAGTTGCAATGGGAAATGCTGTTGATGAATTAAAAGCTGTTAGCGATTTGGTTTGTGATTCGGTTCATAATAATGGACTTGAAAAAGTTTTAAATGATTTATTTGGATAAAAAAACCAAGAATTTCAAATGAAATTCTCGGTTTTATTTTTTACTATTTTTTTAAAACGAAGTGATGACCAGGTGTTACAAAATCTAATAATATCATTTCTTCTTCTTTAACTGTTGCTACTAAATTACGTTCACCATCATTTGGAATTTCTGTTAAAACAATTTCCAATTCACCACGATAATGAGCTAAGTTATCATTAACAATCAAGACATCACCACGTGTGAACACTTTTTTACCACAATCATGATGAGGGATTGATTTACTGCCTGCGATTTCTGTATTTGAAGTAAATCCAGAATCTTGAACTGTAGCTTTTTCTTTAAATTTAACTCTTGGCATTGAAGAACGTAACATGAATGATGAGTGATCATAACGATCCCAATGAGGGGCAAAATCATACATGATCAATTTTTCATTGTCAGTAATTTCAGGTACTTCATCAACACGAATTTCAATTGCTTGATAATTAATTTTTGATAAAGCTTCTAACTCTTCATCAGTAGCCGGATAGTTTCCGATTAAGATATCGTCAACGTCACCAGTTGCTAATAATGTACGAGCTTGTAAGTCGATTGGTAAACCTCTCATGATTTCGACTGTAGGTAAACCACAGAATACTTCCCATGGTCCAATTGTATTAGCGTTGTTGCTAGAAACAAAAGCAGCTGTATGTAAGTTTAATTCTTTCCAATAACGGTTATATTCCATGAATAGATTGAAATCTAATCCTGAATAACGTTCAGGGAAGAAGTTGTGGCACATGATCATTTGATCTTTATTTCCACCATGATTAATTAGTAATTCAACACCCATGTCCATGCTGGCATTGAATTCAATTTTAATACCATATGGATTACGTGTGATCTGGATATCACCTTGTGTCCCAAAGTTTCCGTCTAAACGGATGATGTCTAATCCTAAATCAGCAAATGGTTTTAAATTTCCTGGTGTAGCTCCAATAATTTTAAATACTTCAGGGTTAGTATCAGCTGCTACTTCGAACCCTAGTTCATGAGCCTTATCCATGAATTCTTTAAATTCTACTAAATAACTTTCGCGCTTATCTTCAGGGATTGATAAGAAACAAGTAAAGATTCTACTAAACCCTAATTTAGCGGCTTTTTCCATATAAGCGTATACCTCTTCTTTTGGTGATTTATCAGGGTATACTGATATTCCTAATTTATGCATTTCGTTTTCCTCCTTAACACCATTATTATAAAACTATTTATTGGTTTTGTCTTGTATTTTATGCAAAAATAATTGATAATATACAAAAGATAGGAAGTGAAAAGATGAATCCTAGTTTGATTATGTCATTTGTTGTAACTATGATCGTTTCAGCCATTCTAATTCCGCTAGTTATGAAGGCGGGTAAAGAATTAGGAATCGTAGCACACAAAAATAAGCGAACAGTTCATAAGGTCGAAGTACCTCGAATCGGTGGATATGCAATTTACATCAGTTCCTTAATTGGGGCGGTCATCTTTTTAAAGACTGATCCTCAAATCAATGCAATTCTAATTGCTGGTTTCTTGGTATTCTTTGTAGGTTTGATTGATGATGTTCATGATTTATCACCGAAAACGAAATTAGCAGTTGAATTGATTGCAGCACTGATTGTTATTGTATATGGTGATATATATTTAAAAGGTTTTGATTTTATGCCGAGTAATTGGCCACCGATTATTCCAGGGATTATAACAGTTTTATGGATTGTAGGGATTACTAATGCAATCAATTTAATTGATGGATTAGATGGATTGTCATCTGGAATATCAATTATTGTCTTGTTTACTGTTTCAATGACTTCGCTTACGAGTGGAAGAACTGATATTGCTTCGTTGTCATTGGTTTTAGCAGGGGCAATTATGGGATTTTTATTTTATAATTTTCATCCAGCTAAGATTTTTTTAGGAGATTGTGGTGCTTTATATATTGGTTTTATGATTTCTGTTATTTCATTATTAGGTTTTGGTTATAATGTATCGACATTTTTTACCTTAGGGGCACCGATTGTTGTTTTGATGGTTCCGATAATGGATACGTTGATTGCAATCATTCGACGAAAAGTTAATCATAAAAAATTTAGTGAAGCTGATCGGGCGCATTTACATCATAATTTAATGTTCAAATTGAAACTAGGGCATCGTAAAAGTGTTTTAGTTTTATACGGTGTTACTTTTTTGTTCTCTTTAACATCATATATTTATCTATATGATGCAACTTTAGGAACTTTAATGTTTGTCATTCTAATGTTTATTTTCGAATTATTCATTGAAACAACAAGTATGGTAAGTCAAAAGTATAAACCGGTATTAACATTAGCAAATGTCTTTATTCAGAGCGACCGCTTGCCTAAGATTAAATTCTTAGAAAGATATCGGGCTAATCGCAGTGAAAAACGAAAAGTTATTGATCATGTTGTAATGCTTTGTTGTTTACTCATAGTAATTGGGGGAGCAGGTACTTATATTCTTTATAGTCGTGAAGGAGCTTCTAAAAATAACCCTGCGACGGTTCCTGTTGAGACGCCGTATATACATGAGGAAGGAAATGAGCTTTTAAATGATATATATGTTCGACTTGATAAAGCTTATAAAAATAATTTAACAAGCGAGGAATGTCAATTAGTAGCATCTTATTTTGCTGTTGATTATTTTACTTTAAAAGATAAAAAAGATGGTGAAATTGGTGGTTTAGATTATATTTATCCAAGCTTGCAGAGTGAATTTAGCTCATTTGCTTCAAAATCATTTTATACATATAGAGAAACGTATCCAAAATTAGAAGTTAAGAATTATGAAATTATTTCTTTTGCACCATCTAAGGTAGTGATTGATGATCTAGATGATAATGAATATTATAACGTATTAATCTCAATGGAATTCAATCGTAAGGTTGACGAATTACCTAAAAGTGTAAATATAGTTTTAGTTTTAGATAATGATCGTTTTTATGTAGTTGGTGTTGATAATGCTTAGTTATTTAAAAGTAGAGAATATTGATAATGAATTGATTGAATTTCATTTACGTCAAAAGAATTATTATTCTTTGGAAGGACAGGTAGTTACTAGAGAATATCTTATTAATGAGATGCGATGTCCTGACGGTTTTGATGAAATAGATCATTATATAGAAAAATGTTATTTAGAAGGTGAACTAGTTGGATTAGTCGATTATCAATATGGCTATCGTTATTCGATGATTCATGATGATGAATGTGTATGGATTGGATTATTTTTAATTGATCAGGATAAACAAAATTGTGGATTGGGGAAGAGGCTGTTTAATGATTGTTTAAAAAAATTTAAGCAACGTTGTGAACGGATCCAATTGGCTTGTTTAGTGAGGAATGAAGCTGGTTTAGTATTTTGGAAAAAGTGTGGATTTAATGAGATTGGTAATTCTAAATATGGTGATTTACCAGTAATTGTATTAGAGAAAAGAATATAGTAGGCAGCTGTCAAGAAGATTTGATTAAAGTGTCGATGAAATCATTGTAATTTTAAAAATATTATGTTATTATGTTCTAGCGATGTATCAAAGTATCTAATAGGAGGTATATTATGTTTGGGACTATTCTAAATGTTTTATTAGTTGTTATTTCAATAGCACTTATTATATTATGTCTATTACAAAGTGGTAAATCTGATGGAATTGTAAATGCTTTAACTGGTCAAAGCTCAAACTTGTTTGCACAGCAAAAAGAACGTGGTGCAGATTTAGTGATGACAAGAGTTACTACTGGTTTAGCAATTGCATTTTTCGTTATTGCAATCATTCTAAGAATGTCATAAATAATAGGGCTAAGGTCCTATTTTTATTTTGGAATCGGGAGGTGAATGAATGAAAGAAAAGATTTTGGAATTGTTAAGTGATGAAAATTATTTAGAGCGTTCTATTGATTTGATCGCTGCTAAATTAAATTGTAATAAAAGTGATAAATTTGTAAACTTAGTTAAACTTATGAATGAGTTGGAAGATGAAGGTAAAGTAGTTAGAAATAAATATAATCATTATTATCTTCCAAATCAGTTTGGCATGATTCTAGGAACATTAACGATTAATAAACGTGGTTTTGGGTTTGTAGTCGTTGAAGATCAAGAGAAAGATATTTTTATTAGTCCCGATGACTTAAAGGATGCGTTTAATAAGGATACTGTATTAGTTGAATTAAAGAAGCACAGTGATGAGGAACGTCCTGAGGGGCGAGTTATCAGGGTTATAAAAAGAGGACAGACAAGATTAGTTGGTGAAATCAAAAAAGGAAAACGTGATTGCTTTGTTGATGTTGATGATCCGATGTTCGATAAACCGATTTTTGTAGATCGCGCTCATTTACACGGAGCGATGCCGGGACACAAAGTTCAAGTTGAAATTAAGACTTATAAACCGATTTTAAAAGGTGATGTTGTAAAGATTTTAGGGCATCGCAATGATCCTGGGATTGATATCTTATCGATAGTATATGAACACGATGCGCCAGTTGAGTTTCCTCAAGCTGTCTATGATCAAATAGAGAATATTCCTGATAGTTTGGAAGGAATTGATATTGGTCAACGGATTGATTTGCGTGATGAGGTCGTTGTTACTATTGATGGTGATGACGCCAAAGACTTAGATGATGGTATTTCATTAAAAAAATTAGATAATGGTCATTATCATTTAGGGGTGCATATTGCCGATGTTTCTTATTATGTTACAGAAGAATCACCGCTTGATAAAGAAGCATTTGCACGTGGAACATCAATTTATTTAGCTGATCGTGTTATCCCAATGCTGCCACATAAGTTATCAAACGGCATTTGTTCATTAAACCCGCATGTTGATCGTTTCACAATTTCTTGTTTTATGGAAATTGATGAAAATGGTGAGGTTGTAGAACATGATATTGTTCCAGCAGTAATTAATTCGACAGAACGGATGACTTATACTAATGTAAATAAAATTCTTGATGGTGATCAGACGCTTCAGTTACAGTATAGTCATGTCAAAGATTTATTTTTCTTAATGCAGGAATTAGCAATGATTCTTCAAGCGAAAAAAGCTAGACGTGGTGCGATTGATTTTGATGTTAAAGAAGCAAAAGTACTAGTTGATAGTAAAGGTAATACTACTGATGTTGTATTGAGAGAACGTGGGGCAAGTGATCGTATTATTGAAGAATTTATGTTATTGGCAAATGAAACAGTTGCAGAGCATTTTAAATGGTTAGAGCTGCCGTTCATTTATCGGGTTCATGAAAATCCTAAACCGAAAAAGTTATTACAATTTAGTGAAATTGCTAAAACTTTAGGCTATACAATCAAAGGTTCATTAGAAAATGTTTATCCGGGTGAATTAAGCAATATCATAGAAGTTAGTAAGGATACTCCGGAACATACAATTATTGCAACTTTATTATTGCGTTGTATGCAAAAAGCGCGTTATGATGAACAGTGTCTAGGACACTTTGGATTAGCTGATGAATATTATACACATTTTACTTCACCAATTAGACGTTATCCAGATTTAATCGTTCATCGTTTAATTAGAAAGTACATGTTCGAAAATCGTTTAGATCGTCGTACTATCATGCATTATCAAGAATTGATGCCTGAAATAGCACTACAAACTTCGGCTCGTGAACGTGAAGCGATTATGATTGAACGTGAAGTTGATGATATGAAAATTGCGGAGTTTATGGAAAAACAAATTGGTGAGGAATTTGAAGGAATTATTAGTTCAGTTACTAATTTTGGTTTCTTTGTTGAACTTGATAATACAATTGATGGGTTAGTCCATGTAACTGATTTGACTGATGATTTTTATTTCTTTGATGAGAAGAATCTTCGTTATATTGGTCAGCGAACAGGCAAGGTGTTTAAGATGTCTGATCGAGTTAAAGTTCGAGTATCAAGTGCATCTAAAAAAGATAAATCAGTAGATTTTGAAATTGTTGGCATGAAATCCAACAAAAAGACAACAAAAACTGTTATAATAAATAAGCGCAAAGATAATGATCGTAAAAACAATCGAAAACGGAATGATCGTCGTAAAAAGCGTCACGAAGAACCACGTTTTACAAATAATCATTTTAAACGCTCTAAAAAGGGTAAATCTAAGCATCGCGCTTAATTAATCAGAAAGGGGAAATGGGCATGAAAATTGTATCAAATAACAAGAAAGCTTATCATGATTATTTTATCTTAGATACATATGAAGCAGGGATTGAACTAAAAGGAACAGAAATTAAATCGGTCCGTTTAGGTAATGTAAATCTTAAAGATGCTTTTGTAAGAATTAAAGATAATGAAGCTTATATTGAAAATATGCACATTTCTCCTTATAGCCATGGTAATCAATTTAATCATGAGCCGTTACGTAATCGAAAACTATTACTTCATAAAAAAGAAATTTTAAAAATTTCAAATAAATTAAAAGAAGGTGGCTTGACAGTTGTACCAACTAAGTTATACTTTAATACAGGAAGTAAAGTAAAATTGGAGATTGGAATTGCTCGCGGTAAGAAATTATACGACAAGCGCCAAGATTTAAAAGAAAGAGATTCTAAAAGAGAAATTGAAAAAGCTCTTAAGAATTACTGATCTGGGGGTGTCCTGGGTTCGACAGGTGTATGTCTGACCTTAGCTGCAGTCGAAGGCATTCGTTAAATGCACAAACAAATAACTGGAAACAGACAAACTAATTACGCTTTCGCTTAGTCGACATAGACATGAAAGCTGCCACTATTTAGCGTGCCTATAGCTATTTAACTGGTATCATAAACTCATAGGATAAGGGTATTTATTGCTTAGCTAAATACTTCGAAAATCTCATAAGCTCGTTAGGTGGAAAATTGCTCATTGATTGTAGCCTAATTAAATTAATTCAATGAGATAAACTGTAGACGCTTTGGAGGGATTATGCTTGGACAGGGGTTCGATTCCCCTCACCTCCACCAATAAAGCAATTGACCGAATAGATAACCAATCTATTCGTTTTTTTATATAAAAAGAATGTGTTTCTCATGAATTATATTTTAAACTAATTTGATAATGATTCATTGTATTTTTCATTGAATTATACAAACGATGTTTGGAGAAAAGAACTATTCTAAGAAATAGAGCATATGTATCAAACTACTAGGTTTAAACGAAAAAGATACAAAAGGAATTATTGAAATATGTCAAGGATTATGACTTAATAATAGTTATTGGTTTGTTAAAGAAGATTATCTAGATATATTTAGTGATAAAAATCTATATATAAATTCATTTAATACAAAAATTGCTTCTATTACATTTACTAGGTAAGGAAGCTATACTAGATCTTCCTTCCGTTTATCACCTGAGTTTACAACTAATGGTATGCTTGCAAAATTAAAAAGGCAAGGCGATGCTTTATAAGTCAAGATATTTCATTTACCCCTATTGGTAGATTAGTTAAAACTGGTAGTATCGAAGCAGTTATAGATTATTATAAAAATATTGGAGATGATTATTATCAAGAACTTATAGTTATGCAATGGACAGTGATTTTAAAGACATAAATACTTATGTTTCAACTCGTCTTCCAGCAACCTATCAAAATTTTATAGGATTTGTTGAATCATTAATGTCAAACAGGCAAAAATAAACTTGGAAAGTTAATAAATTATAAGTTTGATAGAAAAACAAAATATAAATTATCAAATAAACGTTTAAAACAATTAGAAAAGCTAATTCAAGAAAGAGTAATATTATTAGATCAATAAGATTATTCTTTTTTTATGGGCTATTATGTCTTAATAATATCTAAACTGAGTATTAAGAAATTGATGGTTGAGGTAAAAGTGAAAAGGATTAAATGTTAATCTTTTTTAGCTGATTTATCTTTGTAAAAAATATATTTTATGGAAATACAAATGATAGATTATGATTTGGTAAGTGAAGATATGATATTCAAAATAGAGTTCGAGGTTAAGAGATAAGTCTTAAAAGAAAATATATAACATTAATTTAAAAATCTGTTAGTAACTTTTATATGAAAATATTTTTTAGAAAATTAGACGAAATAAATTATTGTTTGGAATTAAATATAGTATTATAGAATTAAGAAGTATAAATTATGGGGATATAGATATGAAAAATTATTATGGTAGTTTGTGTACAGAAATGTATGAGATCTTGCATAAGGATGCACCAGAAGACGAATTAGATTTTTATCTATCTTATACTAGAAAAGATATGTCAATTTTAGAACCTTTATGTGGTAGTGGAAGATTTTTAGTTCCATTTCTAGAAAGAGGATATGATATTAAGGGAATAGACTTATCTAAAGAAATGCTTGCAAAATTAAAGGAAAAGTCACCTAATGCTAAAGTGTTTCAAAGTGATATACTGGAGTATGATACTGTAGAAAAATATGATTACATCTTTATTTCTTCTGGTTCTGTATCATTATTTACAGATATGGTATTATGTAGAAAAATTTTAAAAAAAATGAAGTGGTTGTTAAAAAAAGGTGGCAAATTTGTTTTTGTAGTTGATACAGTAGCGAATAGATGTCCTGATGATTCTGATTATCGGACTGCAATAGCTATAAAGACTAAAGAAAGGTATGATTTGATTCTTAAAAATAAAAACTATTACGATGAAAAAACGCATACCCAGTTTTCTCCAGGTATTTATGAACTATATAAAGGAGCAGAACTGTTGCAACAAGAAATTATGGATTTTCAGACACATTTATATGAATTGGGTGAACTAGAACAATATTTACAGGATATAGGATTTACAAGTGTAACAGTGTATTCATCATATGAAAAAGTAATTGCTAAAAATAATCATACAGAAATGTTCTTGTATGAGTGTTCATTTTAAAAAAAGGGATGGATAAAGATGATAGTCTTAATCACAGGAGCTTCGCATACAGGTAAGACAGCGCTTGCTCAAAAGCTGCTTGAAAAGTATAAATTTCCATGATCATCTGAAAATGGGGCTAATTCGTAGCGGAAACACTGAATTAACACCTATGAGTGATAATGATGCTCTAACTAAATATTTATGGCCAATTGTTTGTGAAATGATTAAGACCGTTATTGAAAATAAGCAAAGCCTTATTATTTAAAGATGTTATATTCCTTTTGACTGGAAGAAAAATTTCACAAAAAAATATTTGGATAATATAAGGTATTATTGTCTTATAATGAGTGAAAATTATATTAGAAATCATTTTGATGACATCAAAAAATATGGTAATGTCATTGAAAATCGTCTAGATGATGAAAATTGTACTCTGGATAGTGTGTTGAAGGATAATGCTCAGTTTTCTAAACTTGCCCAAAAAAGTAAGATGAATTACATACTTATTGACGATCCATATAAAATAGATATTGATTTATAATAATTATTGTTTATGCTATAAGAATCAAATTAATATTTATACCATTCTTAAATTTTTTATTGTTCTATTTTTAATGGTTTATTTAGTGAAGGTCATTTACTAAATTTTTGCTACTTGATATAATTATAGAAATGGTAGATAAATAGAACAAAAAATTAATGTATAGATGAGAGAAAATATTAGTTTAAGTGAATAAAGGAGTTAGACAATACTGGCTCATGATTGAAAATTTTAATAAGCACATTTTTTAAATAAGAGAGAAAAACTAAAAGAATAATTATGGATTAGATAAGGGGATGTGCCTGGTAATTACTTTGTAAAAATAATTCAGGTCTATTTAACTAGTTTGGGACAACAGATTTATTGTTATTTGATAGATTATAATATATTGATTTTATGTCTTACGGTAGTAATTAAGTAGAGGGATGGGAATATGAAAGTTAAGAAAACAAGACGGCAATTTTATGACTCGATTTATATTTTGGCAATTAAACACGGATTAATGCTAGCAATACCATTCCTCATTCTTGGCTCTTTTGCTTTGTTGTTTAATAGCTTTCCAATCCCCGATTATCAGGTCTTTTTAGCGGCTTTTCTAGATGGAGGCTTAAAAGACGGATTAAGCATTATTTATAACTGTTCCTTAGGTTCTATTGCGTTAATTTTAATTATTACCATCTCACTTTCATACGGAAAATTAAATGGTCAAGATGATGTCTTTTTTTATCCTATTACAGCAATAATTTCATACCTTTCTTTTTGTGGCGGATTGCATGAAAAGACATATATTTTTCAATCTGACTGGGTCTTTACGGCAATGTGCATAACCCTTTTAACTTGTGCGATGTTAAAAAAGGGAATGCACCTTGTAAATCATTTAGAAAAATTGTATACGGTAGGGACAAATTATATTTTTAATCGAGCAATACAAGGAATTTTCCCGATAGTCTTTATCATTATTATATTTACGAGTGCTGGGCAGATTATGAAAGGTTTATTAGGTGATATCAATATTGTTAATTTTGGCTCATATTTCTTTATATATTTGTTTAGCTGGTTTGGTAATGGAATTATTGGGACCTTGTTATATGTATTTTTTGTACATTTTTTATGGTTTTTTGGAATACATGGGACTAATACACTGGATATGGTTGCTAAGCAGTTGTTTGAGCCGGGAGTACAAATTAATCAAGCGTTAATACAAAATGGTCAATTACCAACAGAATTATTTTCAAAAACATTTCTAGATATATTTGTTTTTATTGGCGGTTGTGGAACAGCATTATGTTTAATTTTAGCAATCTTTATTGCTGCTAAAAAAAGTAATAATAAGAAACTTGCGAAGGTTGCAGGTATATCTGTTTTTTTCAACATTAATGAAATTGTTATTTTTGGTTTTCCTGTTATTTTTAATCCTATTATGCTGATTCCTTTTATTTTGACACCGTTAGTTTTAACAATAATCAGTAGTATTGCAATGTCAACTGGTATAGTTCCGTATATAAGTCAATCGGTTGAATGGACAGTTCCGATTATTTTAAGTGGATATCAGGCAACGGGATCTATCGCAGGTAGTTTTCTCCAAATATTTAATATTATTATCGGAACAATGCTTTATATTCCATTTGTAAAGTATAGTGAGCAGATCCAAAGTAAAGAATTTGAAGAATCTATTCTTGCCTTAGAAAATGATATGATTGAAGGAGAACAAAATGGTAGTATCCCCGTTTTTTTATCAGATCATTATCACTATCATTTTCCCGCCAAAACACTTGCTATGGATTTGCGTAATGCGATGTATTTACATCAGCTGCAATTATATTATCAGGTACAAATGACTGCGGAGGAACAAGTATATGGTGTAGAAGCGTTGTTGCGATGGAATCATCCAGTTTGTGGTTTTGTTGCACCTTCATTATTGATTTCTTTGGCTTACCAAGGTGGTTTTTTGAATGAACTAGGTTTATATATTATAGAAAAGGCTTGTCAAGATGCTGAGCAGATAGATAGATTAGCGATGAAGATGAATTTGTCAATCAATATTTCTCCAAAGCAGCTGGAGGATGCTGATTTTGTTTCTAACGTACTTAAAATTATTAATAAGTATCATTTGCAATATATAGAACTGGTTTTTGAGGTTACTGAACGAGCTTTATTGAATACTACTAATATTATTACAAAGCGCATATTAGAATTGCGAGATAGTGGGATTAAGTTGAGTATAGATGATTTTGGAATGGGACACAGTTCAATAACTTATTTGCAGGAAAATATATTTGATGAAGTTAAGTTGGATGGTAGTTTGGTACAGCATCTATTGGAAAATGACAGAACACGGGAAATTATTATGAGTATTACTCAAATAGCCAAGCGGTTAAATTTTAGTGTAGTTGCAGAATTTGTTGAAACAGAGGAACAGATTAATGTATTAAAAGAAGCTGGATGTAAGATTTATCAAGGCTACTATTATGCTAAGGCAGTACCATTAGATGAATTTTTACAATATTGTCTTATTACAAGGAATGGTATTATAAGATCGCCAATAAATGAGAAAGTTTAGTGTTCTGATAATAAAACTAAGGGGGTAAAATATGGATGATGAATTTATTAATATAACGACAGAAAATGTTTTTAATGAACACTTATGTTGTATTATACGGAGTAAAAAGTTTCATCCTGGAATAGATGCAAAGCGCCAATGGCTTTCAAAACGCTTAAATGAAGGACATGTTTTTAGAAAATTGAATGAAAGGGGTACTGTTTTTATTGAATATGCCCCATTGGAAAAAGCATGGGTTCCTATTGTTGGTGATAATTATTTCTACATATATTGCTTGTGGGTTATGGGAAGCTATAAAGGCAAAGGGTATGGTAAGTCACTGATGGATTATTGTTTGGCGGATGCTAAAGCAAAAGGAAAATCAGGTGTCTGTTTACTAGGTTCAAAAAAACAAAAACATTGGCTTACAGATCAGTCATTTGCTAAAAGTAATGGCTTTGAGGTCGTTGATACTACTGATGATGGGTATGAACTATTAGCGTTGTCTTTTGATGGAACTTTCCCTCGATTTACTCAAAAGGTTAAAAAGCAAAAGATTGAAAATAAAGAACTAACTATTTATTATGATATGCAATGCCCTTTTGTTTATCAAAGTCTTGAAATAGTCAAACAGTATTGTGAGATTAATAATGTACCTATTCTAATGATTCAAGTTGATACTTTACAAAAAGCTAAAGATTTACCTTGTGTTTTTAATAATTGGGCAGTGTTTTATCATGGGGAATTTGAAACTGTGAATCTGCTAGATAAAAATACTCTTACAAGATTATTAAAAAAATAGAGATTATAAATATATAAAGATTGGAATTAAATGGCTGAATAAGCCATTTTTTTAATTTTTATTTTAAAAGTACTTTCAAAAACATTAAAAATAAGTTGGAATAAAAAATAAAAATGAAAGTAATTACTAAAGCAAGTGAATATATTGCTTAATAAAATAAAAGCCATTAAAGTTATAAACAAGGAGGAGAGATTTAATGAAGAGGATTCAAAATAGTTTGATCGTTTCATGTCAGGCATTAGAAGATGAACCGCTGCATTCATCATTGATCATGTCAAAAATGGCACTTGCTGCAAAGATGGGGGGAGCAAAAGGAATAAGAGCAAATAGTGTTCAAGATATCCATGAAATTAAAAAGGAAGTGGATTTGCCAATTATTGGTATCATCAAGAAAGATTATGAGGATACAGATATTTATATTACTACAACGATGAAAGAGGTGGATGCTCTAGTGGCAGAAGGGGTAGATATTATTGCGATGGATGCGACAATGCAGTTAAGACCTCATAATCAAACAATTACTGAATTTTTTAAGGAGGTAAAAGCAAAATATCCTCATCAATTGTTTATGGCTGATTGCTCCACTGTGGAAGAGGCAATCCATGCTGATAATATTGGATTTGATTTTATTGGAACAACTTTAGTCGGATACACACCACAAAGCCAAAATAGTCGAATTGATGCTAATGATTTTAAAATTATTAGAGAGATAGTGAAGAATGTTAAGCATCCTGTGATTGGTGAGGGAAATATAGATACTCCTTCTAAAGTAAAAAGGGCATTAGAATTAGGTTGTTATAGTGTGGTTGTAGGATCAATGATTACAAGACCACAGTTAATTACAAAGAAATTTGTAGATGAGATTTCAAGATAAGGGAGGAAAGAGATTATGATGGATAAATTGTCTAATGTGTTATTGCCGATTGCTGAGAAACTTTCTAAAAATCGTTATTTGACAGCAATTAGGGATGGTTTTGTTTCAATCATGCCGCTAGTAATTACTGCGTCTTTATTTACATTGATCAATAGTGTATTTGTAGGTGAGGGGCATTACTTTGATCAATGGTTTGGAGCACCATGTAATGATTTTGCTAAAATCGGTAGTGTAATTAGTTCAGCCTCAATGTCAATTATGGCAATTTTGCTAGTTTTTACTACTGCTAAAGCTTTAGCTAATGAATATAAAATGGATACTTCGGTTGCTGGAGCAACAGCAGTTGTTTGCTTTTTATGTCTAACACCATTTGTAAGTGATGCAAAAATTGGTGAATATGTGACTACTTATTATTTAGGGGCAGCTGGGATGTTTACAGCATTTATTTCTGCCTTGATTTCAGTTGAATTAATGAGATTTTTGCTTGGGTTCAAAGCACTGGTTATTAAAATGCCGGAAAGTGTACCTACTGGAATTGCTAGATCATTTAATGCAATTATTCCTGTAGCTTTAACGGTTATTATTTTTGCAATCCTGAGAATTATAACCGATGCAATAGGGGCACCGCTTAATGATTTGATTTTTAACTGGATTCAAACACCTTTTACTGCAATTGTTTCATCACCGGTCGGATTGATTGTTATTTATGTTTTGTATATGCTTTTATGGGGCTTTGGAATTCATTCGGCATATATTTTTAATCCAATCTTAGAACCAATCTATTTGGCAAGTCTAGCAATCAATGAAGCTGCTATTACAAGTGGAACAGCAGCTACCGAAATTATTACTAAACCATTTATTGATTCCGTTGCATTTATGGGTGGCGCTGGTAATATGTTAGCGCTTGTAATTGCTATTTTTATAGTTTCTAAAAGAGATGATTATAAGGTGATTGGAAAATTAGGTTTTGTACCAGCATTATTTAATATTTCAGAACCGCTGATGTTTGGATTGCCTGTTGTTATGAATCCTATCTTGATCATTCCAATGATTTTAACAACTCTTGCTGGTTTAGGAATTGGAGCGTTAGCTACACAAATTGGTATTATGGCTCATACTTACGTATTGATCCCTTGGACGACACCACCAGTAATCAGTGCGTTTCTAGCTACTGGAGGAGATATTATGTCAGGGGTCATTGGTCTACTTATTTTGGTAGTATCTGTTCTTATCTATATCCCATTTATAAAAGTTATGAATAAAGAAGGAATTGAGAGTATTGAAGAATAAAGTTATTGTTTTTGATCTAGACGGTACACTTTTAGGTGCCAATAATGAAATCATTGGAGGAACCGAGACATTGAATTGTCTTGATTCTCTCCAACAAATGGGATGGACATTAGCAATATGTACAGGTCGGTTAGATCATGATATTTTAAAAATAGAAGAACAATACAAACTTAAAATAGAGCATCGTATTTCTCAAAACGGTGCGGTTTGTATGAAAGGACAACAATTGATAGCTACCTTGATTGATAAACAAGAAGCTATAAATATCTACAAGGAGATTCAAAAAGAAGATATTCGAATCGAGTTAAATACAGTATCTAATCGTTATTGGAAAAGTGAAAGAGATCCAGCTTTCCCTAGTGAATTATATGATTCCCATATCATTTGTAAAGATTTTGATAAACTTATACTGTATCAGCCAGCAGTTTTGTTTCTTGTTATTGGTACTGAAGATAAACTTCGCTCAATAGAAACATATATAAATACAACATACCAAAAGACAAAAGCAGTGATGACTTCTTCAACATCTTTGGAAATCATGCATAAAGATGCCTCAAAAGGAAATGCCGTAAAAATGCTATATCCTAAAAGTGAAGTATATGCAATAGGCGATTCCCCAAATGACTTTGATATGTTTCCAATTGCTAAAAAGGGTTACTTGGTTGCAAATAAGCCTTGTCAATTTCCCTGTGCTCAAAAAGAAAGTATTTTAGAAGCGTTAAAAGATATAATAAAAATAAATAAAGAGGACAGATAAAATGAAAACATTATTTATTCCTTTAGATGAACGACCATGCAATTATAATTTTCCTTTAATGATTGCCCAGTCAAATCAACAAATCGAATTAGTTGAACCGGATAAAAGTTTTTTAGGTCATAAAAAGAAGCCGGCTCAGGTGGAATATTTTAAACAATTTATCGATGAAAATATTGAAGGATGTGATAATTGTATTATCTCGATAGATATGATCGTATATGGTGGATTGATTCCATCACGATTACACTATTTGAGTGAAACAGATGCGCTTCAACGTTTAGAACTAATTAAATATCTAAAACAGTTGAAACCTCAAATAAAAATATATGCTTATCATTGTATTATGCGTGCACCAAGTTATAATTCGAGTGAAGAAGAACCTGATTATTATGAAAATTACGGCTTTGCTCTTTTTCGAAGAAAATATCTTCTTGATCTAAAAAAAAGACATGGGTTAAATCAAAAAGAAAAAGATGAACTTCTCGGTATTGATATTCCTCAGGAAATTATAACTGATTATGAGCAGCGTCGTTTGTTTAATACTAAGATTAATTTAAAGGTTATTGATTTTCTTGAAGCTGGCTATCTTGATTTTCTGGTTATTCCACAAGATGACTCGTCACCTTATGGATATACTGCAATATCCCAAAAAATCGTTATTAATGCTTTAAAGGAAAAAAGATTAGATCAGAAAGTAATGATCTATCCTGGAGCTGACGAAGTAGGTCTGTCATTATTAGCACGTGCTTATCATGAATACTATCATTTAGAACCAAAAGTTTATCCTTTTTACGCTTCGGTATTAGGACCAATGATTATTCCTAAATATGAAGATCGACCAATGTATGAAAGTCTAAAATCACATGTACGCGTATGTAAAGCTAAGCTGGTCAACAATCCTCAAGATGCTGATGTGGTTTTAGCGATAAATTCGCCAGGTAAGATCATGCAAGAAGCTTTTATTGATAAAAATGATTTAGATGTAACTTATACAAGTTATCGTTATTTATTGGCTTTTGCTGAACAAATTCAAGATTATATAAATAGTGGTTATCATGTGGCGTTATGCGACAGTGCTTTTAGTAATGGTGGTGATCTACAATTAATTGAATATTTAGATGAGCTAAATATTTTAGATCAATTAGTAAGCTATGCAGGATGGAATACAAATTGTAATTCCTTAGGAACAACTTTATCTCAAGCTTTTATTGGTCAGGAAAACGTAATTAATAATTTATGTTATCGTCTTATCGAAGATGTTTTTTATCAAGCAATAGTTAGAAAAGAAGTTGTCGAAAATGATTTACCACATAAAGGATTATCTTATTATGATTTTAAAGATCAACAAACGGATGTAGAGAATATTATTAAAAAGAAGTTACAGACTAATTTTGGACATCTTCATCTTAGTCAGCGCTATCCTTTTAATATAACAAAAATATATATGCCGTGGAAACGGATGTTTGAAATTGGAATGGAAATTAAGTTATAGGAAACGTAAGTTTCCTTTTTATGCTATAATCATTTGTATAGTAAAGGAGGGGTTAGGTGTTATCTTATAATAGAAGTGTGATTCCAATTATTGAATCAGCTTATGAAGAACTAACGAATGTGGAAAAAAATATTGCTAATTATTTCATTGATCAAGTTGAAGATGAAGATTTATCATCAAAAGCGGTTTCTCAAAGATTATATGTATCTGAAGCATCCTTATCACGGTTTGCTAAAAAGTTAGGGTTTAGTGGATATCGACAATTTCTATTTGCTTATCAAGATTCTCACCAATCAAGCCGGCATTTAGATTTATTAACTAAACAAGTTTTAAACTCTTATCAAAAAGTTTTAGAGAAAACTTATTCATTGATTGATAATGACCAAATGGTTAGAATAGCTAAGATGCTGGATGAATATAATCGAGTTTATATTTATGGAATTGGCTCATCGTCAGTTGTTGCAAGAGAATTTAAATTAAGGTTTATGAGATTAGGATTAGATGTTGATTATTTAGCAGAATCACATTCTATTCGGATGAATATTACCCGAGTAAATCAAGAATCATTAGTGATTGGAATCAGTGTAAGTGGAAAAACCGAAGAAGTTATAGAAGGATTACGAGAAGCAAAAGAAAAAGGAGCTAAAACAATTATGTTATCTGCTGCTCGGGTATATGAATATCGTTCTTATTATGATGAACTGATCTTGATTGGGGGGTTAAAAAATTTAGCTATTTCTGATAAAATCTCACCCCAAATTCCCGCCTTGATCGTGGTTGATATCTTATATTCACATTATCTAAATTATAACAATGATAATAAAAAAGAAAAGCTGCAAATGACATTAGAACATATTAATTATGAATTAGAAGAATAATCTAGTATATGGATATTGGTAAGCTCATATTAAAAAGCTAACAGAGTGCTGCTTTGTTAGCTTTCTTTGTGAATAATTAATTAAAATAGAACTTTTTGCAGTTCCTCTAAAAACATTTTAGCAGAACGGCTGAAAATTTGATATTTTTTCCAGACAAGATAAAATCCAGTTTCAAAATTTGGTTCTAATGGTCGGAAGCAGAGGTTACAATTACCGGTTGTATTAATTAATTTATCAAATGTAAAAACATAGCCTAAACCACTTTCTACGATCATTGCTGGGGTAGTGATAAGATTAAAGCTGCCAATCACATTTAGATTACGATAATATTCTTTAAACCAGCCTGATAATACGTTTGCACTTGATTGTTGATGGGCAAGGAAAATAGGTTCGTCTTTGATATCTTCTGGAGTGATTGCATTTAGTTTTGCTAATGGACTATCTCTTCGCATCAGTACACCCCAAGTATCTGTATATGGTAACTTAAGATAATTATATTTTTCTAGATCGATTGGTTCAATTAAGATGGCAAAGTCTAGGAGACCTTTATTTAACTGTTCTGAAACTTCTAAAGTACTTCCGCTAAAAATATGATACTTAATATTAGGGTATTGGTTGTGCATCCTTTTAAAAATTTCAGCAATTGAATGCATTACATAAGTTTCTGGGGCGCCAATATAGATATCACCGGATGTTGTTTCCCCATAGGTGCTAAGTTCTGATTCAGTTCGTTCAGTTAAATCAATTATTTCTTTCGCTCGTTTTCTAAGAAACATCCCTTCTTCTGTTAGAGTAACTTTTCGGCTACCTCTTTCAAATAATTTTTTTCCAACCTCTGCTTCAAGCATATTTAATTGACGGGATAAATTTGGCTGGGTAGTGTGTAAAATTTCAGCGGCTTTTGTGATACTTTCTTCTTGAGCTACTGCAAGAAAGTATTTTAAAATACGTATTTCCATTAATATTGCACCTCCATTTAAAAAATTATACCATAAAGAAAAGGTATAATAATATATATAATATAAGCATTTGTAGTTTTTTTAAATTGTGAGATAATTATAGAAAAGATAAATAAAGGAGGAGAAAAAATGAGTTTTCCAAAGAATTTTTTATGGGGCGGAGCTACTGCTGCGAACCAATGTGAAGGAGCCTGGAATGAAGATGGACGTGGTCCTGCTTTAACAGATGTTACTACAGGAGGATCAGTTAAAGAAAGTAGACAGGTTACTTATATTGACAAGGATGGTAAACATTGTAAGATCGTTACTAGTGAAGGGCAGGTTCAATTACCTGAAGGAGCCCATTTTGCTTGTTTAGATGAATGTTTATACCCTAACCATGATGGTATTGATTTTTATCATCATTATAAAGAAGATATTAAGATGTTTGCGGAAATGGGTTTTAAAACTTTTAGAATGTCTATTTCATGGTCAAGACTATTTCCTCATGGTGATGAAGAGACCCCTAATCAAAAGGGAATCGAATTTTATCGTAGTGTTTTCAAGGAATTAAGAAAATATAATATTGAGCCTTTAGTTACAATTTGGCATTTTGATACACCTTTATATTTAATTGAAAAATATGGAGGATGGTCAAATAGAAAGTTGATCAAGTTTTTTGATCATTATGCACGAACAGTTTTTACAGAGTTTAAAGGTTTAGTTAAATATTGGTTAACTTTTAATGAAATTAATAATACAATCATGGGATTAGGTTTATTCTATGAGGCTAAAGAAGAGGATTATCAACGTGCTTATCAACATTTACATCATCAATTTGTTGCAAGTGCTCATGCGGTTAAGATAGGTCATGAAATTGATTCCGAAAATAAGATTGGTTGTATGATTTGCGGTATTACAAGTTATCCAGCAACATGTGATCCTAAGGATGTTTTAGCAAATCGTCATCAATGGGAAAAATCAATCTTCTATTGCGGTGATGTCCAATGTTTTGGTAAATATCCGACTTATGCTAAACGTTTATGGGATGAACATAATGTTAAATTAGATATTACAGAACAAGATTTAATCGATTTAAAAGAAGGTACTGTTGATATGTATACTTTCTCTTATTATATGTCTTCTTTGATTACAACTCATGAGATTGCTGATGCAGTAGGTGGAAACTTTACAACAGGAGCACGAAATGAATATCTTCAATATTCTGATTGGGGATGGGCGTTTGATCCAGATGGATTACAATATTATCTTGAAATGATTTATGATCGTTATCAAAGGCCATTGATGGTTGTAGAAAATGGTTTAGGAGCTTTTGATACAGTTGAGGAAGATGGAACAATCCATGATGATTATCGTATCGATTATTATCGAGATCATATCTTGGCTATGGATAAAGCAATTAATAATGGTGTTGATTTAATTGCGTATACGACTTGGGGCTGTATCGATCTAGTTTCGGCAGGCACTGGTGAAATGAGAAAACGTTATGGTTTTATCTATGTTGATAAACATGATGATGGAACTGGAACGATGAAACGTAGTCCTAAAGATTCTTTCTATTGGTATCAAAAAGTAATACAAAGTAATGGTCAAGATTTAGATTAATTGAGTATTTAATTTTATAAGTAATGATTAACTGTATTGTCATATAAAGATGACGATACAGTTTTTTGCATAAATAAAAAGCATGGAAAACCATAAAATATAAGTATTTGTATTTTCATGGCTTTTATTGATAATTATAAGTGTAGAATAAAACGGCTTGAAAGGAGATGGTTAAATTGAATGTGCAGAAAATTAGTGAAAAAGAAATTGTTATAGCACTGCTCGATGCTGGTATGGATACGGAAAAAATCAATGAATTTATTGAAAGTATTAACTCAGAATATTTTCAAAAAAGTAAAAATATTTTATTAAGCCAAAGAGCTGAATTATTATTAAAGATTCGAGATGGTCAAGAGAAATTATATTGTTTAGATTATTTAACTAGAACACTCAATCAGGCAGGAATATTTGATAAAAAATAATGGAGGAAAAATTATGATCTTAAAGGAAAATTATAAATTAAATAATGGGGTAGAAATACCTAAATTAGGGTTAGGAACTTGGGAAATTGCTGATAATAAAGTAGCTGATGCAGTAAAGAAAGCTGTTAAACTAGGGTATCGCCATATCGATACTGCCCAAGGATATGAGAATGAAAATGGTGTTGGAATTGGAATTAAAACTTGTGGTGTTGAGCGAGAGAATCTTTTTATAACAACAAAGATTCAAGCAGATTTTAAAACATATGAAGAAGCGAGACGATCTATTATTGATTCATTAAAGAGATTAGAGCTTGAATATATTGATTTAATGATCATTCATGCACCACAACCATGGACAAAATTCAGAGAAGAAAATCATTATTTTAAAGAAAATATAGATGTTTGGAAAGCACTGGAAGAGTTTTATAAAATGGGGAAAATTAGAGCAATCGGTTTATCAAATTTTGAAATCGTAGATATTGAAAACATTTTAAATAATTGTGAAATAAAACCTGCGGTTAATCAAATTTTGGCACATATTTCTAATACCCCATTTGATATAATTAATTATTGTCAAGCACATGATATTTTAGTTGAAGCTTATTCACCAGTAGGTCATGGAGAAATGTTAAAAAATAATGAAGTTAAATTAATTGCTGATAAATATGGGGTTACAATTCCTCAATTGTGTATTAAGTATTGTTTACAGTTAGATACCTTACCACTACCTAAAACTGCTGATCCAGGACATATGCAAAATAATGCGGATTTAGATTTTATTATCAGTGATGAAGATATGATGCTTTTAAAAAATATTAATAAAATTAAAAATTATGGAGAGTTTAGTGTATTTCCGGTATATGGGAAAATTTAACTCATAAAGAAGAAATTATATAAATGAAGGGAGATTATTATGGCAGCTTTAACAACGTTATTTCCAGTATTTTTTATGCTGGCACTAGGCTTTATCGCACGAGTAAAGGGATGGATCACACTTGAACAGAAAAATGGAGCTAATGCAATAATATTTAAAATTTTATTTCCTATTTTAGTCCTTAATTTGATGTGTACAGCAACGATTGAAACAGACCATATTAAAATTATTGGTTATGTTTTTGGTGTTTACCTTCTAGCTTTAGTTGCAGGTAAATTACTTGCACCACTTGCGGGCAAGAAATATGCTCATTTTTCACCTTATTTACTTACAGTAGTAGAGGGAGGAAATGTGGCATTACCGTTATATCTTTCTATTGTTGGAAAATCTAGTAATACTGTTATTTTTGATATTGCTGGAACAGTTATTGCTTTTATTGTTTTTCCAGTTTTAATAGCTAAAGAAGCGGCAACAGGTTCTTCAATGAAAGAGATGATTAAAAGTATTTTTACAAATTCTTTTGTTATTGCTGTGATTGTCGGTCTTGTTTTGAATTTTACGGGGATTTATGATTTACTGATAGCATCGCAATTTGGTGAAATGATTACAGGAACATTATCACAAGCCACAACACCGATCGTTTCAATGATTTTATTTATTTTAGGCTATGATTTAAATGTTGATAAAAAAACATTAGTACCGATTCTTAAGTTAATGGGAATTAAAATTGTTTATTATGCGATGGTTATTGCGGGATTCTTTATTTTATTTCCTGCCCAAATGGCCGATAAGACTTTTATGATGGCTCCAATTATCTATTTTATGTGTCCCACTGGATTTGGATTGATGCCTGTTATTGCCCCATTATATAAAGATGAAGATGATGCCTCATTTACAAGTGCCTTTGTTTCTATCTTTATGATTATTACACTGATCGTCTATACTTTGGTTGTTATTTTTATTGCTTAAAATAAGCGTGCTTTCTTATTGATTTAGAGGAGCTTTAAGATAAATAATAGTCCATTTGACCTTTTGATAAGAATATAAATTAAAAATTAGGAGAAAGATTGAATATGGAATATATACAATTAAATAATGGTATTAAAATGCCAAGTATAGGCTTTGGTGTATACCAAATTCCATTATTAATGACAAAGCAATGTGTCTTAGATGCTTTAGCAATTGGGTATCGACATATTGATACCGCAAGGAACTATGGTAATGAAAGAGAAGTTGGAGAGGCGCTTATAGATTCAGGTATTTCGAGAGCTGAAATCTTTCTAACAACTAAGATATATGGGGCTGATAGTTATCGTCAAGCATGTCAGTATATTGATGAAGCATTAAATAAATTACAGACAAAATACATTGATTTAATGTTGTTTCATTGGCCATCTGGAAATATAACAGAAACATATCGAGCGATGGAAGATTATTATAAGGCCGGCAAGTTAAAAGCGATTGGCTTATCAAATTTTTTTATTCATGATTTTAATACTGTTATTAGTTCATGTACAATAATTCCTATGGTCAATCAAGTTGAAGCACATATTTTTCATCAAAGAAAAGTTTTTCAAAAAGATATGAACCAATATGGAATCAAGCTTGAAGCGTGGTCACCACTGGCATGTGGAAAAAATAATATCTTTGGCAATTTAATATTAGAAAAAATAGCTAAATCACATCGTAAATCAACAGCTCAGGTTGCTTTAAGATTTTTAAATCAAAAAGGTATTGCGATTATACCTAAATCGATCCATAAAGATAGAATAAAGGAAAATTGGGAGATTTTTGATTTTGAATTAACAAATGATGAAATGAAAGAAATTGAATTATTAGATTGTGATTGTAGCTTATTTAGCTGGTATGAATAAGTAAATAATTTATTTAGCGGTAGTTAGAGAAGAATAACAAAAAAAGGAGGATGTTAAGAAATGAACCTTCCCTATCATGTCCAAATAAGGGAGATTCACTTCATTAGTCGTCCTTTTTTATAGTTTATTTGTAGTCACAATAAACACTGTTGATTGTATTATTTTCGATAACTAATTTACGTTGAGCTAGTTTGTCGATGAAATAACGATCGTGTGATACAAATAATAATGTTCCTGAATAATTTGAAAGTGCATCTTCTAAAATTTCACGAGTTTCAATATCAATATGATTAGTTGGTTCATCTAAAATTAATAAGTTGACTTTATGTTGCATTAAAATAGCCATTTTTAATAATACTTTTTCACCACCAGATAAGTTTCCTACTCGTTTGAAAACCTGATCTTGATAAAAAGAATATTTAGCTAGAATCCCTCTAGCCTCACCTTCCAAACAAGGATATTCATGACAAAATGTTTGAAGAATTGAATCATTGTTATTGATAAAATTTATTTCTTGAGGTATATATCCAATTAAGACTGTTTCCGCCATTTTTAACTCACCTTGATAATTATTAAGGTTTCCAAGAAGAGCTTTAATAAATGATGTTTTACCTGAACCATTATTTCCTAGTAGGACTGTTTTTTCCTGATAATAAAGTGTAAAATTCACTTTTGAAAATAAAGATAGATTATTAAAAGATATTCCAAAATCAATGACTTTAAGCACTTCTTTGCTACTGCGTTCACCCAAAAAGTTAAGTGGCAGTTTCTTTTTTTCTAATTGTGGTTTATCGAGGATTTCTATCTTTTCTAAACGTTTTTCTAATTCTTTGGCTTTTTTAAAGAATTTTTCATTATCACCTTGATTACCCCAATCTCGATAACGCTTGATAGAAGCTTTTATTGCTTCGATTTTCTTCTGTTGAGTTTTGTATTGTTCAAATTCTTGTAATAATAATCTTTCTTGTTCTTTTAAGGTGTATGAGTAATTACCGTGGAATAAACGATTTTCACTGTTATCTAAAAGAATAGTTTTATTAGTTACTCGATCCAAAAAATAGCGATCATGTGAAATAATCACAATAGTCCCACGATACTTATTTAAATAATTTTCTAGCCATTCTAACATTGTAATATCTAAATGATTAGTTGGTTCATCTAATAATAAGATATCAGGTTCAGTTAAAATTAATTGGGCTAAATTAATAATTGTTTTTTGACCACCGCTCAAGATAGCAAACGGCTTATCTAAAATACTATGCAATTTAAAGCCGGTAATGACTTTGTTTAGTTTTTCTTCAACTACATAGCCGCCCAGGGCTATGTATTGATCTTGTATTTTAGCATATTTGTTTAATATCGCTTCATCGACATTATTATGCATCATATCTTGTTCAAGTGCTCGCATTCGTTGTTCAATAGCATGAATTTCGAAAAAAGATGACATCAGCATATCTTTTACTGTTATATCATTATCACTGATTGTTGGAATTTGTTCTAAATAGCCAATAGTAGCTTGTTTGCGAATAGTAATATTTCCTGTATCAGGGAATTCTTTTTTCATGATCATTTTAAACAGTGTAGATTTGCCACTACCATTTTTGCCTACAATTCCCACACGATCACCAGTTAAAATCTCAAAATTAATATCTTTTAATACTTGTTTATAACCAAAATTTTTATAAATTTTATGCATTCCTATTTCAATCATTGTATATTTGCTCCTTTATTTTATAAATTTATTTAAAATAAACAGAGCCTAAGATTAATAGGATCAGGCGATTGTTTCTAATCGCTTCGCACAGCTAGAGCATTATACTCTGATCGCCTAGCCTATTGATTAACAGACTCTGTACGAAGCACAGTGCCTTCGACTCTACGGCAAACATAACCTAGAATCATCATGACCACCTCCCTAAAATATTATTATTTTATTAATTCTATCATATCTAAATTATAAAAACACTGAATTAATAATGAAAATCATTAAGTATTGGATATTTAGTGATTAATATCGAAGAATCTATTGATAAATAAGAAATATATTTGTTTATGAAATCGAACTATAGTAGAATAGTGAAGAAGAAAATATTTATAAGAGAGGTACATTAATGAAAAGAAAATATCCTAAGGTCATTATATCTAAAGAAGGAGAAAAATGGCTTGATAAAGGTCAGATGTGGATGTATAGAAATAATGCTGTTAATATTGATGAAACAATTGAAAATGGAGCGTTGGTAGATATCATTACTACTACTGGCCGTTACCTTGGAACAGGTTTTATTTCTAAAAATAGTCATATTACGGTAAGAATTTTATCTAAAGATATAAATGAAATATTTGATCGAAACTTTTTTAAGCGAAGAATACAATTTGCTTATGACTTTCGCAAGACAGTAGAAAAAGAAAATTTAACTAATTGTCGTTTGGTTTTTGGAGAAGCAGATGAACTGCCGGGATTAACAGTTGATCGCTATAATGATATTTTAGTTTGCCAAATTAGTTCATACGGATTAGATAAAATCAAAGATATGATCTATGAAATATTACTAGAGGTTTTAACAGAAGATGGGCAAGATGTTAAAGGTATCTATGAAAGAAATGATATTAAGGTTAGAGCAAAAGAAGGACTGCCTTTAGAAAAAGGATATTGGAGAAATATTAATTTACCGACAACGACGATTATTAATGAAAATGGAATCAATTTAAGTGTTGATGTTGAAAATGGTCAAAAAACAGGTTACTTTTTAGATCAAAAAGCAAATCGTGTTTTACTTAGAAATATAGCGTATGGAAAAAAAGTTTTGGATTGCTTTAGTCATACTGGGGGCTTTGCATTAAATGCGGCTTATGGTAAAGCTAAAGAAGTGGTTGCAGTAGATGTATCACAAACTGCTCTTGATCAGGGATATGCTAATGCTAAACTAAATAATTTACAAGGATGTATTTCTTTTGTAAAAGATGATGTTTTTGACTATCTAGATAAATGTAAAAAGGGACAGTTTGATATTATTGTTTTAGATCCACCTGCTTTTACGAAATCGAGAAGAACGGTAGATCATGCTTATAATGGTTATAAGAAAATCAATATGAAAGCAATGAAATTATTAGGCAGAGGTGGATACTTAATTACATGTAGTTGTTCACGTTTTATGGAGACTGATAATTTTGAAAAGATGCTTCGTGAATCAGCGCATGAGGCTGGAGTAACCCTTAAACAAGTATCAGTTACTCAACAAAACCCAGACCATCCAATTTTATGGACAATGGAAGAAACGTCATATTTAAAATTTTATATTTTCCAAATTATTTAGATTGAATAGGATTTACGAATCGACTGAATAGGCTTTTAATTTTAAAGTTTAATAGTCGATTTTTATTTAGGAAAATAATTTAGATTTTTTTGAATAATATCTTATTTGTTGTGTATTGAATTTGGTTTGTTTCATGATTTTCCAGACTACAAGTATAAAGGGCGTTATCATGATTATCGTTCAATAATTGCTAAAGGAACTATCAAGTTAATTGATGGTAATGATGATTACAAAATTAAAAAAGGATATAATTTATTATCCACCTGCAATCATCGTGAAATTGTCCTTTTGGAAAGTAGAAAGACGATACTCCCAATATATATCGGAGTGATTGAATGTAAAATGAAGAATGTTACAGCGAAGTCTGAATTTCCAATAAGGTCAGTTGCAGATGTTCCATTTTTAGATGTATGATCATTACCTAAAGATGAAACACCATTTGATATAAGTGACATTATTGCGAAACGAAAAAATAATTTATTGTAAAAAGAGAAATAACAATTTTAGTTCTCTTTTTATCTTTATGTAATATTGTCCTTTATCATATTTAAAAATGTTTCAGCACTTTTGGTAAAGAGTTGGTATTTTTTCCAAATTATTAGCATATTCGCTTCTAATTTTGGTTCAAGTGGTCTAAAGCATAATGAACTATTATTAGAATTAAAAATTTTATCTAAGCATAAAGCATATAAATTTCCTTCTTCAACTATTAAAGATGCATTAAATAATAAATTATAAGTTCCTACAATATTTAATTTCCTTTGATTTCCACCAATCCATCCAGCTAATTCATTTTTTACCATCCCTTGATTTGAACAAAGAAGAGGTTTTCCACGTAGATCATCAGGGGTTATTTTGTCAAGTGATGCTAGAGTACTATCCCGCTTCATTAAAATCCCCCAAACATTGCTATAAGGAAGCCTTAAATAATCGTACTTATTTAAATCAACAGGCTCAATAACGATTCCAAAATCTAGAACTCCAGCATCAATTTTTTCCATTACCTCTTCAGCTTTTCCACTATGCAAATGAAATTTTACATGAGGGTATTTTTCCAACATCGTTGCAATTGTCTTGGCAATCGGACGCATTCCTTCACTCTCACCACATCCTAGATAAATATCACCTGTTAATAGTTCTTCATTAGCTTTGACTTCAGCTTCTGCCCTTTCAACAAGCCCAAGAATTTCTTCTGCCCGTTTTCTTAAGATCATGCCTTCATCAGTCAAAGTAATACGACGTTTTCCCCGGATAAATAATTGTTTTCCTAATTCTTCTTCTAACTCTTTCATTTGTCTTGATAATGTTGGCTGCGTTACATGTAGATATTCAGCTGCCCCAGAAATACTTTCTTCCCTTGCGATGGTAAGAAAATATTGTAGTGTTCTAATTTCCATTAATATCACCCCATAGTTATATTATAGTACATTTATGTTTAACAAGTATAAAAAACTAGATTATAAATACATATAATCTAGAATTTATTTAATGAAACATATCTTTTTTGATGAAAATAATTGTGGCGATAATACAGGCAACTATTGCTAGTCCCGTTGGGAACCACCATTGTGGAAATGGTAAACCTGCAACATTCATTCCATAAAAACTGAAAATAATATTTGGAATAGCCATAACGATCGTAATAACTGTTAATACTTTCATAACAATATTCAGGTTATTGGAAATAACTGAAGCAAATGCATCCATTGTTCCTGATAAAATATTTGAATAGATATTACACATTTCAATTGCCTGATGGATTTCAATCAAAACGTCATCTAATAGGTCTTGATCTTCATCATATAATTTAATAGCTTTCCCACGCATAATTTTATTTAATGTTATTTCGTCCGTTTTTAATGAGGTAGAAAAATATACTAATGATTTTTCTAGTCCTAACATTTGAATCAATTCTTTATTTTGCATTGATTTGTGTAATCTTTGTTCAGTTCGAGAAGAGATCCGATCAATTTGGCGCAGATAAATTAAATATCGTTGAGAAATTCGTAATAATAATAGTAATAAAAATCTTGTTTTTAAATCAGTATTGACACCTTTGATCCGACCTTGTGCCATATCATCGATATTTAAGTTTTCATATAAGGAAATGGTAACAACGTATCCTTTCATGATCACAATACCTAAGGGCAATGTCGTATATTGTAACATATTTTTATCGTAACCATCTTCTACTTCTTCAGCACTAGGATAGTCAACGATTACTAGAGTCTGATTATAATCTTCGTCATAGTCGATATGCGAGCTTTCTTCAGCATCTAATGAAGATTTAACAAATTCCGGTAGAATTCCCATTTCTTCAATCAAATAGTTTTTTTCTTCTTCAGTTGGAGCAATAGCGCTGATCCAGCTGCCTGGTTCTGGTTTATCGATCTTTTTTGTTTCAGTTCCAAAAGTTTTGTAAAATTCTAACATAATAACCTCCACTTACAGGAGGTTCATGTTTATGCCTCCTGTTTCTCTATTTTATTTTCTTTTTCTTAGCGCACAATCGCTCGGGCACAGGGGACATAAAAACACCTTCTTTCGACGGTTAATTATATCACAAATTTATCAATTTTACCCCTATGTTTTGTTAGAAAATGATAAAAAATAGTTAAATTTAATCATTAGATAAATTATTGCCAAATAATCTTCTAAATATTTCATTGATTATGAAATAATTCACTATAATATGTATATGAATCAACTAGACAAAAGTGAGCAAGAAATGTCGGGATGTTAGGATTGAAGATTTGTTATGATTGATTTGACAAAGGAGGAACACAATGAATTGGACTGATGGAATTAGTAATGCTTTAAAATACATTGAAGAACATCTTAAAGAAGATATTAAGATTGTAGATGTTGCAAATGAAGCATATGTTTCAAGTTTTTATTTTCAAAAAGCATTTAGAATTCTATGTGGTTTTAGTGTTGCAGAGTATATTCGTTATCGAAGATTATCACTAGCTGGTAGTGAGGTCATTACTACGAATAAGAAGATTATTGAAATTGCATTAGAATATGGTTATGATTCACCAGATAGTTTTACTAAAGCATTCACTCGATTTCACGGAGTTACTCCGACTGTCGCAAGAAAAGAGCAATTGATGATTAAATCTTTTGCTCCGTTAAAAATACAGTTTACTTTGAAAGGTGGTTCAACCATGGATTACAAAATTATTAAAAAAGAAGCATTTACAGTCTTAGGTAAGGCAAGAAGGTTTGATTTTGATTGTGCATTTAATGAGATTCCTAAATTTTGGGGAGAGCATATGCAGTCCGCTGATAAAAAAGTGTGTGGTGTATACGGGGTTTGCATTGAAGATGAAAAAGATGAAGGATTTAAATATTTGATTGCTGATGAGTATGTTTTGGACAGTGAAATTCCAGATGGGTATGAAGTTTGTGAAATTCCACAATTAACATGGGCAGTATTTGCTTGTCATGGTGCTGTACCTAAATCATTGCAAGAAGTGAATACAAAGATTTTTTCTGAATGGTTACCAAATAATGATACATACGAAGTTGCTGAGCATTATAATATTGAAATGTATACACCGTGTGAGGACTATCCACGAGGCAATCATGATGAAAATTATTATTCAGAAATTTGGATTCCGGTAAAGAAAAAATAATTATTATATTTAAGTTATGATAAATTAAATCGTTATCATAACTTTTTCTTATTGATTGACGGATTTTATGATTTCCTTTACAATTAAGACATTGTTTTAAAAAGGAGACAATTTGATGAACAGAGAAAGATTATCATCACGTCTAGGTTTTATTTTATTATCTGCTGGATGTGCGATTGGATTAGGAAATATTTGGCGTTTTCCGTATATGGTTGGAAAATACGGTGGAGGGGCATTTGTATTAGTCTATTTATTTTTCCTAATCATATTAGGTTTACCAATCATTGTAATGGAATACTCAGTTGGACGCGCTTCTCAAAAGAGTATTGCTAAAAGTTTTCATGTTTTAGAAAAGAAAGGACAAAAATGGCACATATTTTCGTATGTCGCAATGGTGGGAAATTATTTGTTAGTAATGTTTTATACGACTATTGCCGGCTGGATGCTAGCCTATTTTGTTAAAATGTTGAATGGTGATTTTATTGGACTAAATCCAAGTGAAGTCAACAATGTTTTTGTCAGTCTTCAAGCAGATCCACAAGCTAGTATTTTTTGGATGATCTTGATTGTTGTGATCGGCTGTGGAATTTGTGCTGTTGGTCTTCAACGAGGTGTTGAAAAAGTAACGAAAGTAATGATGGGATTATTGCTAGGAGTGATGCTCTTATTAGTTGTGAAGTCTTTGAGTTTAGACGGTGCAATAAAAGGAGTTGAATTTTACTTAGTTCCAGATTTTAATTTATTGATGGAAAATGGAATCTTTAATGCTGTTTATGGTGCAATGGGACAAGCATTTTTTACTTTGAGTATTGGAATGGGGGGAATGGCTATTTTTGGTAGTTATATTGGTAGAGAACATTCTTTAACTGGCGAAGGGTTACGTGTTTTAGCGCTAGATACTTTTGTTGCAACAATGGCAGGATTGATTATTTTTCCAGCTTGTATGTCTTTTGGGGTGGATGCAGGAAGTGGACCGGGATTAGTTTTTGTGACACTGCCAAATATTTTTAATGTTATGGAAAATGGTCAAATTTGGGGTACCTTGTTTTTTGTTTTTATGAATTTTGCGGCTCTCTCTACGATTATTGCCGTATTTGAAAATATTGTTTCATTTTCAATGGACCTATTAAATTGGTCAAGGAAGAAAAGTGTCATTTTAAATTTTATTATTATTGTTCTTGGTAGTATTCCTTGTGCAGTTGGATATAGTGTTTTATCCGGATTTCAGCCATTTGGACCGGGGAGTGCAGTTTTAGATTTATTAGACTTTTTAGTTTCTAATGTAATTATGCCATTAGGATCACTTGTATTTTTGTTTTTCTGTACTCGGCGTCTAGGTTGGGGTTGGAAGAAGTTTATGACCGAGGCTAATGCCGGTGAGGGCTTGCATTTTCCTGAAAAAGCCAAATTTTACATTAGTTGGATTCTCCCCCTAATTGTTATTTTTATTTTTCTATTTGGATTATGGGAGAAACTATTCGCATAAAGATAATAATGGGCAACAGTTGCATCTGTTGCTTTTTTGATGTGGTGAAGGTGTGATATTTTTTTGTTAAGACAAATTAATAATTAAATAATCTAATAATATGATAAAATAGTCTTATAGTAATGGCATTAACTTAGGGTTTAGTTTAGATATTGTAGTAGAAATATAAGGAGAGGGACTATGAATGAAAAATTAGAACTATTGATTAATGAAGTAAAAAAGGCTGTATTAGGAAAAGATGATGTTTTAAAAAAAGTAGTTATTGCTCTATTAGCTAATGGACATATTCTACTTGAAGATATTCCTGGGGTCGGGAAAACTAATTTAGCGGTTGCTTTAACAAAGGCAATACAGTTAGATTATCAGCGGGTTCAATTAACCTCTGATGTTTTACCAAGTGATTTATTAGGGTATTCTGTTTATGATTTTGAAACAAAAGAAATGACTTTTAAAAAAGGACCGCTATTTACAAATATCTTTTTGGCTGATGAAATTAATCGGACGTCAAGTAAAACACAATCAGCACTATTGCAGGTTATGGAAGAAGGAATGATTAGTGTTGATGGGTTAACTTATCCAACTGCTAAGCCGTTTATTGTTATTGCAACACAAAATCCGTTTGGAAGTGCTGGAACACAAATGTTACCAGATTCTCAGTTGGATCGTTTTATGATGCGTTTATCATTAGGTTATCCTGATGAAATGAGTGAGATTGAAATTATAAATCGAAAAAAAAGTGGAAATCCAATTAATTCAATCAACCCGGTTTTATCGCCTCAGGAATTGCTTATGATGCAAGAAGCAGTTACTAAAATTCATTTAGATGAAAGTTTAGTGAAATATATTGTTCAAATCGTTCAACAGACAAGAATTCATGAAAAAATTGAATTAGGGGCTTCTCCTCGTGCTTCGATTGCATTAATGAAAGCGGCTCAAGCTAGTGCATATTTAAATGGTCGGGACTATGTTATTGTTGAAGATATTAACGAAAACTTATATGAAACCCTAAATCATCGGATTTTCTTAATGCCAAGTGTTAAAAAGAATCGTGAAAATTTTCAAATAATTATGGAAGATATCATGATGAAGATTACACCAATTGCATATAAGTAGTTATGTTTCGCTATCGTCTTGCTTATTTGTTATTAATTGGATTTGGGGTATTTTTCTATATTGCTTTTGTTGGATATTTTTCATATTATTTTCTTTTATTGATTCTGATTTTACCAGTTTTATCACTTTTTTATTTAGTTATGAGTTTTAAATTTACTAAGCTGGATTTTGCTATTTTGAATCAAAAAGTTATTCAAGATGACTTTGTAAAGATTAAAATAATTAAGGATAATTTAGGGCTTGGAGCAATAAGGTTTGTTGTTGAGGATCAAAAGTATTTGATCAAGGGAAATCAAGACGGATTAACTTTAGTATTTAAACATTGTGGGGGAAGAAATTTTATTATTAATACATACTACCAATACGATTGTCTAAATCTATTTTGCATAAAAAAGAGATGCCATTATGAGATACCAATTACTATTTATCCAAAGAGGGTAGAATTAGATTTCAAAGAGTACGCACATCAACTACCACGAGTTGGTAACGAAGTTTATGCTGTGAATCGTAAAGGAGATGATCCTACAGAAATATATGATATTCACAAATATCGAGAGGGGGATCAGTTGAAAAATATTCACTGGAAACTTAGTGCCCGTTATCAAGATATTTTAGTTAAAGATAATGCGATGTTAGTAGGTGAAGTAATTAATCTGTATGTTAGTTTTGATGACAATGATGATCATAATGATTTAGTTTTTGGTTATCTTGATACCTTTTGTGGTTTTTTATTAAAACGACAAATTGGCTTTCTATTATCAAATAAGGAAATTAAAAGTATTCAAGAATATGACGAAATATTTAAATATTTGTTATGGAATAAAGAGTATCAGTCAGATATTTCTAAACATAATTATGAGTTTGTTATTAGCTATAATGGAATCATGAAAGTGGAAGGTGGCCGCTGATGAAGTTATTAATTTATTTATTAGGAATTATTGGTTCAGTAGGCTCGTTAGTTTATTCTTTTAATTTTAGTTCGAACAATCATTTTATTTTTATTTCTTGTATTATAGTAGGTTTGTTAATATATTTGGGATTTAATTATATTCAAAGTAAAAAGAAGTTTGTTATCGGGAGTATTATTGCTGATGGAATCTTATTATTGATTCCTAGTACGATGGATTGTTTAACATACATAACTTCAATTATTATTTATAAGTATCGTGAAGTTTCTGTATATGATTTTAATTTTGAAAGTACGTATATTTTTTATGATGATCCCCAAATTTGTATCTTAGCTTTTTTGCTGATTTTTATCCCATTATTTTTATCAGCTGTAATTGCAATTGATAAACAAAAATATACATTAGCTATTTTGGCTTTATTACCAGGTGTTTTTATTGAATTATTATTTACGATTACACCACCATGGTATTTTCTAGCATGTTATGTTTTATATGTTTTGATTTTATTGATTGGTGCTTTGCAAAAAGGGGCTATATTAAAAATACCAATGATTATCATTAGTGTAGTTGCCATGGCAATAACATATATATCATTTCCAATAAGTACATATCGTCCTTCAAAGTATAGTTTGTTTGATAATGCCAGAACACCAATTTCAACTCCTGGAAATATAAAAGAGGAATACAATGTCAATAGCCAAGGGGATCGTCATTATCGTAACTCATTAGATTTTACAATTGCTGGTGAAGTGACTTTAAATAATTTCAAGATTCGAGGAATTGCTTATGACTTGTATGAAGATGGTAAATGGGGGACTTCTCATAGTCGCGTTGAAACAGAATGGTTTAAAAATAACCTAGAGAAGATTGCAAATATTACAAAGACTTCTCGTCAAGTTATTGAAGTTAATCAAATCAGTGGTTATAGTCAACGTAATTATACACCATACTTTATCATTAATGACGATATGACATATTATGGTGACCACTATGAGGGTAAAAACCCTCAAACATATGAGATGATTATACCTAATGATGATTTTAATGCTCTATTATCAACGATCGATTATAAAGCCAAAGGAGAATTATTAAAGGAAATAGCCGAGCGTAATGGAACACAGGACTACTACGATGAATATTTTGGACAAGGGAATGAAGATGATGAAAAATTAACATCAGTTCCTGAGGAAACAAAATCGATTATTGAGAATTTTTTAAAGCAGCATAATGTTATTGATAATGGTAATATTTTCAATTATATTACACAGTGTACAAATGCTTTAGCGGCTAATACTTCTTATACCTTGAGACCGGGAAATACACCTGATAATGTGGATGTTGTTGATTATTTTTTAAATACTAATAAGAAAGGGTATTGTGTTCACTATGCTTCAACATTAGCATTAATGTTAAGAAGTAGGGGATATCCCGCACGTTTTGTTGTTGGCTATCAAGTGCCGGGAAGTAAGAACAATGCTGGTAAATTGATAGTTAGGGATAGTAATGCTCATGCTTGGGTTGAAATTTATGATGAATATTTGGGCTGGATACCAATTGAAGCGACTCCAACAAGTAGTGAAAATCCGAATACACCAACTGATACAATTACTCCTGCACCTAACCAAGGTGATAAAACACCACAGCCAGTGGAGCCAGAAAAACCGAATATTCAACAAATTTCTCAAAATGATAGTTTTCAAATTCCTGTTTATATTTATTATTTAGCAGGAGGGATGATCTTTATCTTTATAGTTTTATTTCAAGCAAGAATTCGTAAAAAACGAATGTTTAAAGGAGCTGCTAATAGTAATCAAAAAGTCTGTTATTATTATTACTATTTAACTAAATTGAAAATTAATTGTGATGTGATAAAGACAATAATTGATAAAGCTCGTTTTTCACAACATCAAATATCTATTGAAGAACTTGAAATAGTAGAGCAGTTTTATCAAGATAAAACAAATGCATATTTTAAACAAGCAAATTTGTTCAAAAAAATCTATTTACGTTATTTAATAGCCGTTTTATAGAGCAAAGCACGCGAATTAATTGCGTGCTTTTGCTATAATTTAATTAAGGAGATAGGAAAATGGCTAAATTGATTAAAGAAACTACTAAAAGTGAACGAGAAAACTATCTTAACAAGCTTTTTGCATGTAAAAATGGGGACTGTGAAAATTGTGGAGTTTGTAAGATTTTTGCAGGTACTTCACCGCAGGAAGTTTATTATGATTATATAATAGGAAAACGTGAATTTTTGGAGATTAGTCAAACTTTTAATAGTCGCAAATAAAATACAGTGCTTATTAACTGATTGTAAGTTGCTAAAACACTGTATTTTTATATGCAATCCAAATAAGTTATTAAAGCTTGAAGTTTTCTAGTTTCGTTATTTCTAACGGAATAAGGGAATAATATTCATGATCTGATCCATATTCTGAAGACTTTTTTGTTCTAATAATATATTTTTTCTAATTGTAATAGCACTGCCCGTTAGAGCTTTTTGTAATTATAGGTTAATTGCTATTTGGTAGAATATTTACTGAATAGTGATGACAGATATCGAAGGCATTATAATAGTATAGGTGTAAATCTATACTGACAAAAGTCTTAGATAGTAAATGTGATTGAAATAATTAAGCTGATCTTTAAACTGTTTAAGTCGATTTTTTATCATATTTGATACATAGACTTTAATAAATTATATTTTAATCAACTATTTCATTAAATTTTTATCTTGTTCTTGATTTATTAAAAATACTTTTAAAAGTCTATTTAAAATATTCTCTTGAGATGTTTTTAGGAAAGGAATTTAAGTTTAATTCTTTTATTATCTTTTTAAAGCCAGTCTTCTTTTAGGAAATAAAAAAGGTTTACATCAATTCAAATGATTAATGAATTAGAGAAACTATATCAGATTAAAACTAATAATTAGTCTGCTTTTGCATTCAATCGTATTGACAAAGAGAAATATGTGTGATAGATTTTATTCATAGATAAACTTGTGATTGGGAGATAAAACATCGAACGCGCTTGTAGAGAGTCTAGGGTGGTGGAAGCTAGATAGAGATGCGACTTTGGTAAATGGACCCATGAAGGCAAAGGGGAAAGAAGTAATTTGAGTATCTTTTGACGTTAGCTTACGTTACAAAGCAAAAATGTGATAGCATTTGACAAAGACCATAAGGTGGTATAGCAGATTTTAACATCTGTCCTTTTAGGACAGGTGTTTTTTGTTTAAATGTGATTTCGAAAGGGGAAGAAAAATGAGATTAGATAAGCGATGGTGTAGCTCTTTATAATTTAAAAGATAAAAACTATAAAGAAAAAGGGGAACATAAAAATGAGAATTAATAAACTATTTAAATTAATGGCAGTATCAGCTTTAACAATGACAGCTTTAACAGGATGTGGAAATAGCAGTAGTAATGGTGATGTAAAAGAGGTAGCGATTATTCAATATGTTGAACATACATCATTAAATACAATTAAAGATGCTTTTGATGAACAGATGGAGGCTTTGGGATATAAAGAAGGTGAAAATATTAAGTATACTTTTAAAAATGCTCAAGGAGATATGAACACAGCTCCGTCGATTATTCAAGATTTTAAATCTAGTAAAAAAGATTGTGTAGTTGCAATCGCAACTCCTGTAGCTCAAACAGCAGCTGAAATGTCAACTGATACACCAGTTGTTTTTGCAGCGGTAACTGATCCAATTAAAGCTGGTTTAACTACATCTCTTGAAAAACCAGATAAAAATATTACGGGAACGAGTGATGAGATTCAAGTTGAAATGATTTTAGAAAGAGCTTTACAAGTTAATCCGGATTTGAAAAAAATAGGAGTCATTTATAATAAAGGTGAAGTAAATTCAGTTACTAATATTGCTAAAGCAAAAGCTTTTTGTGATGATAAAGGAATTGAAATGATTGAAACAACTGTTACTGGAGTAAATGAAGTGCAAAGTGCAATTGATGTATTAACTAGTAAATGTGATGCAGTCTTTGCTCCAAATGATAATACTGTAGCAAATGCAATGGATATGGTAGGACCTGCTTGTGCTAAAGCAAAAGTACCTTTATATGTAGGCGCTGATTCAATGGTTCAAGATGGTGGTTTTTTAAGTGTTGGAATTAATTACGAAGATCTTGGAAAAGAAACTGCAAATATGGTTGATAAAATCTTAAAAGGTGAAAAAGTGGAAAATATTCCAGTTAAAGTATTTAAAGAAAATTTAAGTGTTTATGTAAATACAAAAGTATTAAAACAATTAGGTATTACTTTGCCTAATGAAATTAAAAATGATAAAGCATATGTAGAAATAAAGGAGTAGTTTTATGAATCAGACGGTTATTTTAGGAGCACTGGAGTTAGGAGGAATTTTTGCCATTCTCTCACTTGGTTTATATATCAGTTATAAAGTGTTAAATTTGCCAGATTTAACGGTTGATGGAAGTTTCGCTTTGGGATGTGCTGTTAGCGGGATGTTTACGATTAATTCAATGCCATATGTAGGATTAATAGGTTCATTTGTGATTGGTGCAGCAGCTGGGGTAGTTACTGGTCTATTAATTACAAAATTCAAAATTATGCCGCTTTTATCTGGGATTTTAACAATGACTGGATTATATTCAATTAATTTAGCAATTATGAATGATACTCCTAATTTATCACTGTTTGGTAATAATACTATTTTTAGCAGTTTTACTGCATTTGATCCTTATGGGAAAATTATTTTAATATATTTGATTGTAATTGTTATTTGTGTGATTTTAGATTTTTTCTTAAGAACTCAGCTAGGATTATCACTTAGAGCCTGTGGTGATAATGAAGATATGGTTCGAGCAAGCTCTATTGATACTGATAAAATGAAGATTTTAGGTTTAGCATTAGCAAATGGCTTAGTCGCTATGAGTGGTGCTGTATTTGCCCAACATCAAAGCTTTGCAGATATTAGCAGTGGAACAGGAATGATGGTAATTGGCTTAGCTAGTATTATTGTCGGAACAACATTTATAAAGAAAGAAAAAATTATTTTTCAGTTAGTTGCAGTTGTATTTGGAGCAATTTTCTATCGTGCAGTCCTAACAGTTGCTCTACAGCTGGGACTTCCTTCAGGATATTTAAAGCTGTTATCAGCAGTTCTTGTTATTGTGGCAATTGCTTCAACTAATGGAGCATTTAGAAGTAAGAAAAGGGGGCGCAATTAATGTTAGAATTAAAGGATGTATCAGTTGTTTTTAATGAAGGTACAGTTAATGAAAAAGTCGCCCTTAATAATATTAATCTTGCACTTGATAAAGGGGATTTTGTTACAATCATTGGAAGTAATGGTGCTGGTAAATCAACTTTATTTCAAGCTATTTCTGGAGCAGTTGATACAAAACGAGGAAATATTATTTTAAATGGTCGTGATATTACTTTTGAGCCTGAGTACAAGCGCTCAAAAGGGATTGGAAGATTGTTTCAAGATCCTTTAAAGGGTACAGCCCCAAATATGACAATTGAAGAAAATCTTCATTTGTCAAATCAAAGAGGTAAACATTTTAGTTTAAGTCTAATGTCTCATCGTCATCGTGAAGAGTTTAAAAAGGCACTGATGGAATTAGAGTTAGGTTTGGAAGAACGATTAGATTCTAAAGTTGGATTGTTGTCTGGAGGACAGCGACAAGCATTGACGTTATTAATGGCAACTTTAGTAACTCCAGATTTATTGTTATTGGACGAGCATACAGCTGCTTTAGATCCAAAAACGGCATTAAAGGTTTTAGAATTATCACAAAAAATTGTTGAAGAGCATCAGATTACTACACTGATGATTACTCATAATATGGAAGATGCTCTAAAATACGGTAATAAAACAATGATTATGAAAGATGGACAAATCATTGCAATGATTGAAGGCAAAGAAAGAGAAGAAATGACCGTAGAGGGCTTGATTCATTTGTATTCTACTTCTTCTCAAGAATATACGGATCGAGTTTTATTAAAATAAACAAAAAACATGAACTTAGGATTTACCTTGAGTTCATGTTTTTTTATTGAAATAATTATGGGATACAGTATCAGGAGTATTAGAATTAGATACTTAAATAGATAATATAGTTTATCAAATTCTACATTTTTTGAATAAAAATATTTTTTTTGTAAATAATAAAAGAAAGTCGTAGAGTAAAGTACTCTACGACAAAGCTAAAAAAGTACTTATTTATAAGTACTTTTTGACTATGACCATATTTAGTGACAAGAAATGTTTTGATTTGAAAACTTGTCAATCCAACTTTTTTTAAGATCAAATGATGAATGAACATAGCGGTCTAAGGTAATTTGAGAACCGCTATGACCAAGAATTTCACTAAGACATTTGATTTCAAAACCACCCTCGATACACATAGTTGCAAAAGTATGTCTTAGCATATGAAAGTTAGCTTTTTCAATTCCTGCATTTTTAATATATTTTCGAAATTTTCTTTCTAATGATCGGGGCTCTACAAATTTGTCACTTCTGCCAGTTAATAAATAGCAATCATCATTTTGCCTAAATTGTTTAAATAGAGTAATAAGATTAGCTGGAATTGGAATTTTTCGATTTGATGTAGAACTTTTAGGTGAATCTTCAATGATTATTGTTTTTGGATTATCACTGTAAATATTTTTTATTCGCTGCATTGTTTTGTTAACATAGATATAGTTTTCTTTTAGTGAAATATCTTTCCATTTTAAAGCGCATAACTCACCGATTCGTAATCCAGTAGCCATGGCTATAAGTACACCAAATTTGCATGAATCTATTTCTTGTAATAAAGTTTGATTCAAATTTATAAATTCTTCTTTGGATAATATGCGTTCTTTTTCTTTTTGTTTTTTAGGATATATTATTTTAGTATTTATACTAATATTATGTTCGGATTCTATATATCCTATAATGGATTTAAACAAAGAAAGAATATCTTTTACTGTTTTAGGTGATAGTGGTTTACCATTTTTTCCTTCTTTTAATAAAGAAGCGGTAAATAATTCAACTTGTTTGGTATTTAATTCATTCGCCTTTATATCTTTAAAATATGGTAATAAATAATTATAGATTACATTATAATACTTGACATAAGTAGGGGCTTTAAATTTAATTCGATACACATTTAACCATTCAACTATATAATATTCTAATACTTGATTATTAATATTCGACTTTTTAATTTTTTCTTTGTTTAAAGAATTACATATATTTTCTCTTTTTTGTTTAACTTCAGTATAGGTACTAGCATAAACACTTCCATATAGTTTTTTATTATTAGTACTTATTGCTTTAACATACCGGGCTTCCCATCTGCCATCTTTTCTTCTAAAAATATTTTCTCCTCTTCTTGGCATATATTATACTCTTCTTTCTTTTAGATTCTTTTGACCAAAAAAATGACTAGAAATAGTACTTAAATCTATTTAAAACATTAATTATTTGGTAAATAAATTTATAATTTAGTTTTATCGGTGTTTTTTGACAATTTATCCTATCATTTTTTGTTCGATAATGATAAAATGCTTACGTAACTATAGAATTTTTTTGTTCGTAGAGTACTTTAATATAAGACAGTTTTGTGACCAAAAGTTAGTTTATATTGTAAGGAGGATTATGATGAATTGGTATATTATTTTTGCAAATGATAATAAGATCAATGATCTTTTACTTTATTTTAATAATCATCCTGAGATGACTGCTTTTGTACCAAAAATTGAAAAGTTAATGAAAAAAGATGGAAAGAAGGTATTTGCAGAAGTGCCGATGTTTCCTAATTATATCTTTATTGAAAGTGAATTTAATTCACAGGAGTTTTATCAGATTATTGAAAGTTTAGAAAAAGATATGGATTCTACGATGAGAATTATGCAAAGTGATGAACAAAAAGTTTTATCATTAGCCAATAATGAAAAAGAACTTTTAGAATCGTTATTTAATGATGATCATTTAATAACCCGTTCAATGGGAACTATTACTGATTCTAAGTTAATAGTTCAAAAAGGACCATTAGTTGGTAAAGAGGAAATGATTAAGAAAATTGATCGTCATAAAAGAGTTGCTTTTATTGGTGATGTTTTTGGTAAAACAATGAAAGTTCCTTTGGAAGTTACAAGTAAAACATAGGAGTTGTTATGAAAGATAACTGGTATGTATTATTTGCATTAGTTGCAAAAGAAAATAAGTTGTGTTCAGTTCTAAGAAGAAAAGGTCTTGATGCTTTTATTCCAAAGATTGAATACTATCGTCGAGATATTAAAGGAAATACATTAAAAATGTTATTTCCAGGATATATTTTTGTTAGAAGTGAAATGAAGCAAAGTGATTTTGATAATCTGTTATATGAATTAGGGGAACAGAGAGATGGTTTGATTAAGCAGCTTAAAGATGATGGAGTTACAGCTTTAAGAGATGAAGAAATCGAGATGTTTAATAAACTACTCAATAGCGAAGGTATCTTAGAAATGTCCCAAGCATTTATAGAAGATAATAAAGCTAAAGTTATATATGGACCATTAATTCATTATCAAGATCATATTGTTAAGATTGATAAGCACAACAGAATAGCGGTTTTAGATATCGAGTTTTTAAATCGACATATCTTAGCTGGGCTTGAAATAAAAAGTAAAATTTAATAAATGTAGCTGGTTTACCGCACATTTTAATAATTTGAATATAGTTTCTTCTACTTGGGGTAGGGGGAACTATATTCTTTTTTTGTACAATTTAACTGCATAAAGCAGTTTTTTATTATGGAGGGGAAATTAATATCAAGATTAGGACTCTTTCTATAAAGAGTTCTTTTTTGGTTACTCAAATTATTTTGATGAGGGAGATGAAAAAAACATGAAATTTAAACCTTTTGACAATAAGGTATGGTTATCTTCACCAACAATGCATGGTGAAGAATTAGAATATGTAAAAGAGGCTTATGAAACTAACTGGATGTCTACTGTTGGGGTAAATATCAATGAAGTAGAAAAACTTACCTGTGAAAAGATTGGAAGTAAATATGCAGTTGCTTTATCAGCGGGGACTGCTGCACTTCATTTAGCCATGAAACTGGCGGGTATCAAAGTATATGGTATGCCAAAGGTTGGATATGGTGCGTTAGAAGGAAAGAAAGTATTCTGCTCTGATATGACATTTGCTGCAACTGTTAATCCAGTAGTTTATGAGGGTGGTATACCAGTGTTTATTGATAGTGAATATGAAACTTGGAATATGGATCCAAAAGCGTTAGAAAAAGCATTTGAAATTTATTCAGAAGTCAAAGTAGTTGTTATTGCAAATTTATATGGAACTCCAAGTAAATTAGATGAAATTAAAGCTGTTTGCGATAAACATAGTGCAATATTAATTGAAGATGCTGCTGAATCATTAGGAGCTACATATAAAGGGCAACAAACTGGAACATTTGGGAAATATAATATTATCAGTTTTAATGGTAATAAAATTATTACAGGATCAGCGGGAGGTATGTTATTAACTAATGATTTAGGAGCTGCAAATAAAGTAAGAAAGTGGTCGACACAGTCAAGAGAAAACGCACCATGGTATCAGCATGAAGAAATCGGTTATAACTATCGAATGTCAAATGTAATAGCAGGTGTTGTTAGAGGGCAATATAAGTATCTTGATGAACACATTGCACAAAAAAAAGCGATCTATGAAAGATATAAAGAAGGTTTAAAAGATTTACCGGTAAAAATGAATCCATATATTGAAGATATTATGGAGCCAAACTTTTGGTTGAGTTGTTTATTAATCAACAAGGAAGCAATGTGTAAGCAAGTACGCAATGATAGTGGTGTGTTATATATTAGTGAGCCAGGTAAAAGTTGTCCAACTGAAATATTAGAGGCAATTGCTTCAATTAATGCAGAAGGTAGACCAATTTGGAAGCCAATGCATATGCAGCCGATTTATCGTATGAATCCATTTATTACGGTGAATGGAGATGGTAGAGCAAAGACAAATGCCTATATTGAAAGTGACTTTTTAGATATAAGTATGGATATCTTTAGCAGGGGAGTATGTTTGCCTAGCGATAATAAAATGACAGCAGAACAGCAAGATATTATTATTGAAATTATCAAGGAGTGCTTTAAATAATGTATAAATTATTTTTTAAGAGATTTTTTGATTTTATATTGTCTTTAATTGCAATTATAATGCTATCTCCAGTATACCTCATTGTTATAGTGTTGGTTAGAATAAAACTAGGTTCACCTGTTTTTTTTACTCAGAAAAGACCGGGTAAAGATGAAAAGATATTTAAAATGTACAAATTTAGAACAATGACAAATGAGGTGGATGAAAATGGAAATCTATTACCAGATGATAAAAGATTAACAAAGTTTGGGAAACTATTAAGATCAACAAGTCTAGATGAGTTACCTGAGCTTTTTAATATACTCAAAGGAGACATGTCCATAGTAGGACCAAGACCATTACTTGTAAGATATCTTCCCTTATATAATGAATATCAAAAACACAGACATGATGCTAGACCAGGATTTACAGGATGGGCACAATGCAATGGAAGAAATTCTATTAGCTGGGAAGAAAAGTTTGATCTTGATGTCTATTATGTAAATCATATTACTTTTTTATTGGATGTTAAAATCATTTTTAAAACAGTAAAGACAGTGTTGTGTAGAGAAGGTATTTCATCTGAAGCATCAGCAACGATGGAAGAATTTAGAGGTAGTCAAAATGAAGGATAAAATTGTTATTATTGGTGCTAGTGGACATGGAAAAGTTGTTGCTGATATCGCTAAATTAAATGGTTACAAAGAAATTATTTTTTTAGATGATGATGAAACAAAAGATATTATTGGAAAGTATTTAATTGCTGGAAGAAGTAAAGATATTGATAATTATAAAGATGAGTGTGATTGTATTATTGCTATAGGGAATAATACGATTAGAGAAAAAATTTATAATAAGTTAAGTAAGTTAGGAATTAATCAAATTACTTTGATTCATCCAACAGCAGTAATAGATAAAACTGTTGTAATAGAAGAAGGAACAGTTGTAATGGCAAATGCTGTATTAAATGCCGATGTGAAAATTGGGAAAGGTTGTATTATTAATACTGCTGCAACAATTGATCATGATTGTACAATAAATGATTTTGTACATATTTCACCAGGAGTAAAAATTGCTGGAGCAGTTGATATTGGGAAAAGAACATGGATTGGTATAGGAAGTTCAATAATTAATAATTTGACTATATGTGATAATTGTATTATTGGTGCAGGGTCTACAGTAATCTATGATATTAAATGTAGTGGAACTTATGTAGGAAGTCCTGTTAGGAGAATTAATTAATGAAAAAAATTTTAATTTTAGCAAATAATGATGTTGGTCTATATAAATTTAGAAAAGAATTGGTACTTGAATTATTAAAAGATAATGAAGTTTATATTTCTCTGCCTTATGGTGGATTTGTTGATTTGTTGATTAAAATGGGATGTAAATTTATTAACACAAATATTGGCAGACGTAGTAAAAATCCATTTAAAGATTTGTTTTTACTAAATACTTATAAAAGAATAATTAAGAAAATTAAACCTGATGTAATTTTAACATATACAATTAAACCTAATATTTATGGTGCTATTGCCTCAAAAGGTAAAATACCTATATTGGCTAACATTACAGGATTAGGAAGTGCAGTTGAAAATCCAGGATTGATTCAAAAAATAACATTGTTTTTATATAGAATTGCTACACCTAAGATGAAAGTGATTTTTTTTCAGAATCAAGAAAATCTTAATTTTTTCATTAAACATAATTTACAAATTAATAATTATATTCTATTACCAGGGTCAGGTGTGAATTTAGATTATTATAAAGCAATTGAATATCCTAGTAATTTATCAACAGAATTCGTTTTTATTTCTAGAGTGATGAAAGAAAAAGGTATTGACCAATATCTTGCTGCAGCAAAATACATACGTAATAAATATCCTAATACTAAATTTCATATTTGTGGATTTTGTGAAGAAGAATATGAAAATAAATTAAAAAAATTAGAGGAACAAGATATTATTATTTATCATGGATTAGTTGAAGATGTTAGAGAAATACTAAAAGTTACACATTGCACAGTTCACCCAACATATTATCCTGAAGGAATGTCAAATGTATTATTGGAAAGTTGTGCTAGCGCACGTCCTATAATAACGACTGATAGAAGTGGTTGTAAAGAAATTGTAGATGATGGAATAAATGGATATATTGTTAAACAACAAGATACTAATGATCTAATTAATAAGATTGAAATCTTTATAAATCTTGAATATGAAAAGAAAAAGGAATTAGGAGTTAATGCTAGAAAAAAAGTTGAAAAAGAATTTGATAGGAAAATAGTTGTAAAAAAATACTTATCACAATTATAAAATCATTAATTTTTCAATTTAATCTCAAAAGATAGAGGTGTGAAAATGAAGGAATATGTTTCAATTAATATGTTAGCTTATAATCATGAGAAATGGATTGCAAAGGCGATAGAAGGAGTTGTGAACCAAAAAACAAAGTATAAATTTAAGTTGTATATTCATGATGATTTTTCTAGTGATCATACTACAGAAATTATTAAAGAATATGTTGATAAGTATCCAAATATTATAGTTCCTTTTTATGAAACGGAAAACCAATACCAAAAAGGTGTGGAAATAACAAAAACAATTATGCTCCCAAAGATGAATGGGAAATACATTGCTATGTGTGAAGGTGATGATTTTTGGATTGATCAGTATAAATTAGAAAAACAAATTAATTATATGGAATCTAATCTATCATGTTCAATGTGTTTTCATAATGCGGTTGTAGTAGATATGGATAATAAAAAAATAAGAAATTTTTTTCCACAAAAAATTTGGAATGATAAAGAAATAATAAAAAAAATCAATTCTTCAGAAGATTCTAATTTTTCTACGGAAGAGATGATAAAACTTGATTTTGTTCCTACTGCATCTTTAGTTTTACGAATGGATAATTTTAAAGAAGTTCTTAATTTTCCATATTCACTTGATTTACTTGTTAGACTAGTTGGTGCAAATCGTGGTGAGACTCATTATATAAATCAAGTAATGAGTGCTTATAGGACTAATAATCCTCACTCTGCATCTGGAAAAGTAAATAATTCTATGGAATTGTTGAAGAAAAATTTTTACGATCTTCATTGTAATATTTTAGATGAATTTGACAAATATACTTGCTATATATATTCAGATGATATATATCAATTGAAACAAAGAAAAGAATTAAGACTTTATTCAAAAGAAATGGACTTAAAAAAGATGAAAGCAACAGGAGTATTTACTGAGCTTTGCTTAGAATATAAATTGAAGTTATATTTAAAAAAATATTTTTCAGGCTTATTTTACTTATTAAAAAAGATAAACATTATTATTTTTAGAAAAACATCATAATAAATAATTAAATGTAGTGAAACTAAAATAACATAGTTTATTATAGCTATAGTTTTGTCTGAAAAGTTATTTTTCATTTTTAGGTTGTATCATATTACCTGAAATTTTAAGTATGAATTTTGCTCATATGAATAATAGAATTTTGACCGGTAACAAAAAAATTAGTAAATTTAGCACTATTGTTTTTTTAAAGATGGAGAATTATTTTTGAAACTATTGGTTTCGATTTTTAATGATACAATAATTTTTTTTGAGTATATATTTGTTGAATTAAATATAGATTGATTACAATCTAAGAAAGATTATTTTGTATTATAATTATTACTAAAATAAATGGGTAATATGTACATCTTTATTAATTTTTTATATTTTTGTACTATACTTTTCATATATTAAATTTAAATATAATATATGAATAAAGGAAGTGATAGTTTTATCCTGTAAGAACCTATAGAAAGGGTATAGGCAGGATATTATTAGTTGCAGTAATGTGGCCTAGATTATAGCTATAATGATTAAATGAGAAATACTCTATTTCTATAATATGAGCTATTATTGTGGAATTGAATGCGGACTATTAAATTTTTTTAATATAATAATTGCATCAACTTTATTATTACGAAACAATAATTAAAGTTTTATTAAAAAATTAATGTTATATAGTTAATTAGATTATTATGATTAGGGGGTTGGTGAATGAAAAAAATATTAGTTTTTTCCTTATACTGTAAAGAAGGTGCATCGTCGAATTTTCGTATTCTTATGTATGTTAATGATTTCAAAAAAAAATATGATGTAGATGTATATTCATTTTGGAATAAAAAATATGTAGAAATTTTCATGATAAATAAAAGTAAATATAGGGTTAAAATATTCTGCCAGTTTTTATTCAATACCATTAAAAGAATCATTCAGTTAGTTTTTTTTGCTCCTAAATATGATATTATAATTATTCAAAAATCTATAATTCCTAAGATTCCGTTGTTTTTCCTAAATTATCTGAAAAAACAAAAATGTGCGATAATATTTGATGTTGACGATGCAGTGTATTTAGAGAAAAGAGATTATTCCACATTAATAGCTTCGGCTTCGGATGTAGTTATAGTAGGGAACAAGTCATTGGAAAATGAATATTTAAAATATAATAATAATGTATTTATATTTCCCACAGTGGATTATTCACCAATGTATAAAGAATATATTTCTGATACATATGCAAACAAATGTATTGGATGGATAGGTAGTAAATCAACATTAAGTAACCTAGAAATAATTGTTCCAGCAATAAATGAGGTTATTGAAAGACATCCTGAAGTTAGGTTTAAATATATCGCTAATGAGGCGGCTGAATACGAACATAAAATTAAAAATTCAAGGTTTGTTAAATGGTCAAGTGAAACTTATATACAAGAAATGTCAGAGTTTACTATTGGAATAATGCCTCTTTTTGATACTCCTTATAATAGAGGAAAATGTGGTTTTAAACTCGTTCAATATTTGAATTTGAATAAACCTGTAATAGCAAGTGATGTTGGCGTTAATTGCTCAATAGTTGGTCATTGTGGTTTAATTGTTGATACTCAAACTTCATGGGGTGAAGCTCTTGAAAATCTGCTATTTAATGAACATTTTTATAATGAATGCTTAAAAAATATTAGTAATGAATTTCAAAAAAAATATTCATATGAAATAGTATTAGAAGAATGGATTAATTTATTAGAGAAAATAGGTAATGTGAGGGGAAAAAATGATTAAATATAAAATAGCAGCTGGAATAGTAACCTATGATCCTGAATTAGACAGATTAAAAGATAATATTTTATCTATTGTAAATCAAGTTGATATGGTTATTATAAATGATAATCATTCTATAAATATTAGTGATATTAGAGCTCTATGTAGAGATTACGAAAAGGTTAAGTTATTAGAAAATAAAAAAAATGAGGGTGTGGCAATGGCTTTGAATAATATATGTAGAGAAGCTATAAAAGAAAAATATGATTGGATATTAACACTCGATCAAGATTCTATTTGTCCTAGTGATTTAATAAGTCAATTATTACAATTTGCTGATCAACAAACGGGAATTGTTGCACCAAGCATATTATATAGAGATAATGAGAGATTTTATAAAAAACAGATTAATTCATGTGAGAAAGTTAAGTGGGTTATTACTAGTGCATCTCTAACAAATTTGAGAGCATGGAAAGATATAGATGGATTTGATGATATTTTATTTATTGATAAAGTCGATTATGATTTTTGTATGAGACTTAATAATTCAGGATATTCTGTAAAAAAAGTTAAAAATGTTGTTTTGTTGCATGAATTGGGGAATTTAAAGTGCAAAAAGATACTATGGAAATTGATTTATATTACTAATCATTCGCCTATTCGTTATTATTATATGTGTAGAAATACTATTTATTTAAGATATAAACTAGGTATTGGCAATTGCTATAGTTATATACTTTCTCGTTTAATTAAAATTTTAGTATTTGAGAAAAATAAAGGATCAAAACTATTAAGTATTATTAAAGGGGTAAATGATGGAATCAAAATGTCATCGAAAGTTTAGATATATTTTTATATTGAAAATACATAGTTTAGGAGTTTGATAGATGAATTCAGATAAAAAGGCTTATAAATTATTTAGTCTAAAATATTTAGCATATCTTTTTGTTTTTTTCTTTTTTTTCTACGACTGTTTTTTTTCACAAGTTAATTATTCAACTAATTCGATTTTAGGTTATGTTGGAATTGTGATATTTTTCGTATTCAATATAAAAACAAAAGTAATTAAAATGACAAAACGGGATTTTTATTGCTTATTTTTGTTTTTTATTATGATATTTTGGGCTATAATGGTTCTTTTTTTTAATAATAGTTTAGATTTGACATTCATTCGTAATGAAATTATTAGAAATATTGTATTTCCTCTCTTTTCTTCCTTTTTAGTTGCATGGTTGGGAAGAAAAATCATTAAAGATATAAGCGATTATCATAGAATAATATTATTAGTTTCAGTGATTCAATGTATAATTATTTTATGTTGCTTTGTTTTACCAGAATTTAAAGAATATATTATTTCAATTCAAACCATAAGTGCTAGGGAAATACTCTCGTTAGAAAGTGGTATTAGATCTGTAGGATTAGGTACAAGATTTGATTTTGGTTCGTTTACAATGTCAGTAGCATTATTAAGTACAAGTTATTTATATTTAACAACTACATCATCCAAAGAAAAAAACATATTAATTATTATTTATATATTGCAAGTAATTAGCGGACTATTTTTGGCTAGAAGTATATCTATTGGATTAATTATCTCTTTAATATTCATACTTATTTTTGATAGGAAAATAATTAAAAAAATTAGGTTCATTTTTTTTGCAAGTATTATTGTATTAATAATTGTTTTTTCAATACTTATTATATTTCCTGAATTTATTACTAAATACAGTGATACTTTCAAATGGATGTTTCAGTATATTCCAAATAACAATACATATAGTGCAAATTCTCCTAATACCCTTAAAACTATTTTTGAAGATATGTATTTTCTTCCAGAGCACTTTAAAACGTGGTTAATTGGTGATGGTATTTTTAGCAATAGTATAGGTAATGCATATAAAGGTACTGATCCGTTATATATGAGGTATATCTTATACTGGGGTATTCCTGGATTAACTGTTTTTATTGGATTTCTTAGCTCGTGTGTAATTAAATTAAGGTCAAATGGTATGCACTGTTTTGTAGATATTAAAGATGAAAAAGTTTATAGGAAATATTTATTGTTGATGTTTTTGTTGTGTTGTACAGTTTATGTAAAACTAAATTATCATTTTTTTAAGATTTTATTTTTGATAGGTTGGTTTATATATTTTAAACAAAAATCTATAAAACAATAATATTTAGAATTATAAAATTTAAAATTAATAGTATTGCATATTTTTTATTTATAATTTGTATATAAGAAATAGATATTCACAATGAAAAGTTTTATTTTTATATTTAGTAATCACTAGGTATATATTGATTTTCTTAGTTAACTTTTTAGGAAAAAGAATTTAAATGGTATAAAAATAGTATTAAATGGTTTATAAGGAGGGTTTATGAAAATAGCAGTAGCAGGAACAGGATATGTAGGATTAAGTATAGCTACATTATTAGCACAGCATCACGAAGTGATGGCTGTGGATATTGTTGAAGAAAAAGTTAATATGATTAACAATAAAAAGTCTCCAATTCAGGATAATGAAATTGAGGCTTTTTTAAGTACAAAAAATTTAAATCTAGTAGCTACATTAAATGCTAAAGAAGCATACAGTGATGCTGAATTTGTGGTGATTGCAGCTCCTACAAACTATGATTCAAAGAAGAACTTCTTTGATACTAGTGCAGTGGAAGCAGTAATCAAATTAGTCATAGAATATAACCCAGAAGCTGTCATGATTATTAAGAGTACTATCCCTGTAGGGTATACTCAAAGTATTAGAGAAAAAACAGGATCTAAGAATATTATCTTCTCTCCTGAATTTTTAAGAGAATCAAAAGCGTTATATGATAATCTTTATCCATCTAGAATTATTGTTGGAACAGATATGAATGATCCTAGATTAGTAGAAGCTGCAAATACATTTGCAGGTTTACTTAAAGAAGGGGCTATTAAAGAAGATATTGAAACATTAATTATGGGGTATACAGAAGCTGAAGCAGTTAAATTATTCGCTAATACTTATTTAGCTTTAAGAGTGTCATACTTTAATGAATTAGATACATATGCAGAAATGAAAGGTTTAAATACTAAGCAAATCATTAATGGTGTATGTCTAGATCCTAGAATTGGTTCACATTATAATAACCCGTCATTTGGATATGGTGGTTATTGTTTACCAAAGGATACTAAACAATTAGTAGCTAACTATCAGGATGTTCCTCAAGAAATGATGAGTGCGATAGTTGCTAGTAATAGAACCAGAAAAGATTTCATCGCTGATAGAGTATTAGAAATTGCTGGAGCATATGAAGCTAATGATTCATGGGATCAATCAAAAGAACATAATGTAGTTATTGGTGTATATAGATTAACTATGAAATCTAATAGTGATAACTTTAGACAATCATCAATTCAAGGTGTAATGAAACGTATTAAAGCAAAAGGTGCTGAAGTTATTATTTATGAGCCAACTTTAAAAGATGGTGAAACTTTCTTTGGAAGTAGAGTAGTAAATAATTTAAACGAATTTAAACAACAATCACAAGCTATTATTGCGAATAGGTATGACAGCTGTTTAGATGATGTAGAAGATAAAGTATATACAAGGGATTTATTCAGAAGAGACTAGGGTCTTTTTTATTTTGGGAGGAAAAAATCAATGTTAGAAGATAATGTTGTATTAAATAATAAAACAGTATTTGTAACTGGTGTAGCTGGATTCATAGGATCTAATTTAGCTAAAAGATTATTAAAAGAATTTGAAGGTGTTAAAGTTGTTGGTATTGATAATATGAATGATTATTATGATGTATCTATCAAAGAGTGGAGACTAAAAGAATTATCTAGCAATCCTTCTTTTACTTTTGTAAAAGGAAGTATTGCTGATAAGGATACTGTTACTAACATCTTTAATACATATCAACCTAGTGTTGTAGTAAATCTTGCAGCACAAGCAGGAGTTAGATATTCAATTACAAATCCTGATGCTTATGTAGAAGCAAACCTTATTGGCTTCTATAATATTTTAGAAGCATGTCGTCATTCATATGATGATGGTAAAGAGGGTGTACAACACCTTATTTATGCATCATCATCAAGTGTATATGGTTCTAATAAAAAAGTACCTTACAGTACAGATGATAAAGTAGATAATCCAGTAAGCTTATATGCAGCTACTAAGAAATCAAATGAACTAATGGCACATGCTTATAGTAAACTATATAATATCCCATCTACTGGTTTAAGATTCTTTACAGTATATGGACCGGCAGGAAGACCAGATATGGCTTACTTTGGTTTTACTAATAAACTAAGAAATAATGAAACTATTAAGATCTTTAACTATGGTAACTGTAAAAGAGATTTCACATATATTGATGATATTGTAGAAGGGGTAGTAAGAGTAATGAAACATGCTCCTGAAAAAGCTAAAGGAGAAGATGGCTTACCAGTACCACCCTATAGTGTTTACAATATTGGTAATAACCAACCAGAGAACTTATTAGAGTTTGTTGATATCTTACAACAAGAACTAATATCAGCAGGAGTATTATCAGAAGATTATGATTTTGAAAGTCATAAAGAACTTGTTGCAATGCAACCTGGTGATGTACCTGTTACATATGCTGATACTACTCCACTAGAACAAGACTTTGGATTTAAACCAAATACATCACTTAGAGACGGACTTAGGAGTTTTGCAAGGTGGTATAAAAAGTTCTATGAATAAATTATTATTAGTTTTATTCATTAATTGGAGGAGATATAATGAAAGATGGATATAAAAAATAAAACAATCTCCAATATGCTTTGGAGGTTTGCTGAAAGAAGTGCAGCGCAAGTAGTAAGTTTCATTGTTTCTATTGTACTTGCAAGACTCATCTCACCTAAGGAGTATGGTTCAATCACACTAATTATGGTTTTTACCTCTATATTACAAGTTTTTGTAGATAGTGGGATGGGTAATGCTTTAATTCAAAAAAAGGATAGTGATGATTTAGATTTTTCATCAGTGTTCTATTTTAATTTTATTATTTGTATTATTTTGTATTTGGTAATGTTTATAGCTGCACCATTTATAGGTGAGTTTTATGGCGATAAAACGCTAATTCCATTAATACGTGTTATTAGTTTGACGCTTATAATATCGGGAGTTAAGGGAATACAACAAGCTTATGTTTCAAAACACTTATTATTTAAAAGGTTTTTTTATTCAACACTAGGTGGTACTTTATTTTCAGCGGTTGTAGGTATTACAATGGCATATATGGGATTTGGATGCTGGGCTTTAGTTGTTCAACAATTATCAAACGCAACTATAGATACTCTTATCTTATGGCTAACTGTTAAATGGCGACCAAAATTGATTTTTTCTTTTGAATGTTTAAAAGGTTTGTTTTCTTATGGTTGGAAGTTATTAGTTTCGTCTCTATTTGATGTCGGATACAATAACTTAAGAAATTTGATTATTGGTAAAATATATTCTCCGGTGGATTTAGCTTATTACAATAAAGGTCAACAATTTCCTAGTCTAATAGTTTCAAATATTAATACTTCTATAGATAGTGTGTTATTGCCTGTTATGGCCTCGGAGCAGGATAATCCTACTACCGTAAAAAATATGACAAGAAAGTCAATTAAAATGAGTAGTTACATAATGTGGCCACTAATGGTTGGATTGGCTGTTTGTGCAAAACCATTAGTAATTGTTTTACTGACTGAAAAATGGATAGAAGCTGTATTTTTTCTAAGAGTATTTTGCTTTACTTATGTTCTATGGCCTATTCATACAGCTAATTTAAATGCAATAAAAGCGATGGGAAGAAGTGATGAGTTTTTAAAGTTAGAAATAATTAAGAAATTCATAGGTATTATATCAATTATAGTTTCTATACCTTTTGGTGTACATGTCATGGCTATTGCATATTTAATAACTGGTCCAATTAGTGCAGTTGTTAATACATTTCCGAATAAGAGATTATTAAATTACTCTTTTAAAGAACAACTTGAGGATCTTGTACCATATATAGGTTTATCATTATTTATGGGGTTTATCGTATGGCCTGTTCAATATTTACCAATTGGTAATATAGTGATAATTATTCTGCAAGTAATACTTGGTGCAATAATATATGTTATTGGGTCAAGATTATTTAGATTAGATATGTTTTTTGAATTAATTAATATGATTAGAAGAAAAAGGTAAATGTTCAATGTGTGCTTATACACATTGTTTTTATTTACAGAAATTAAGAGAAGGAATTTTAAAATGTCAAACAATATTTTAGTTACTCGTTCATCAATGCCTGAATTTGATGAATATGTGGAAGAAATAAAAGAAATGTGGGATACTCATTGGTTAACGAACATGGGACCTAAACATAAGGAATTAGAAAAACAATTAAAAGAATACTTAGATTTAGAATATATGGATATGTTTACTAATGGACATATGGCTTTAGAATTATCTTTACAGGCATTAAATTTACAAGGAGAAGTTATTACTACTCCTTTTACTTTTGCTTCAACAACGCATGCAATTGTGCGTAATGGATTAGAACCAGTATTTTGTGATGTTGATGCGATTACGTTTACAATGGATCCAAGTAAAATAGAAGCTTTAATTACTGATAGAACATGTGCAATAATGCCCGTACATGTTTATGGAAATGTATGTAACATTGATGAAATTGAAAGAATTGCTAAAAAGTATGGGTTAAAAGTAATTTATGATGCAGCACATACGTTTGGCGTGAAGTATAAAGGTAAAGGTATTGGAAGTTATGGTGATGTATCTTGCTTTAGTTTCCATGCTACTAAGGTATTTAATACTATTGAGGGTGGATGTGCATGCTTTCATAATCAAGATTTCGGAAAAAGATTGTATCAATTAAAAAATTTCGGTATTAAAGGACCAGAAGATGTAGATGGTATTGGGGCTAATGCGAAAATGAATGAATTTTGTGCAGCTATGGGACTTTGTAATTTAAGACATGTTGATGATGAAATTCAAAAACGTAAATTAGTAGTAGAAAGATATATGAAACATTTAGGAGAAATAGATGGTTTACAAGTTAACCCTGTTCAAGAAAATGTTGAACCTAATTATGCATATTTTCCAGTGTTCTTTGATGAAAAATTATACGGAGCTACTAGAAATGAAGTATTTGAGGAATTAGCAGAAAATGGTATCGGTGCAAGAAAGTATTTTTATCCTTTAACTAATACATTTGAATGCTTCCATGGGAAATATGATGTTAATGAAACTCCGGTAGCATTACATCTAAGTAAAAGAGTGTTAACATTACCACTATATGCCGATTTGGCTTTAGAAGATGTTGATAAGATTTGTGAAATTATTTTAAGTATGAGGGGTTAGAGTATAGTGAATAATTTAACATTTGACAAACTTTATAACTTTTTAGAAGAAGTAGATGAAGATTTTCCAATTCCATTAAGTCATAAAACTAATTTACATGAATTAAGTAAAAAAATTATTGATAAAGCAGATATATTTGTTGAGTATAATGAAGATAATGAAATTAGTAGTTTAGTTATTGGATATATAACAAATTCGCAAGATAGAAAAGCCTATATATCAGTAGTTGCTACTAAAAAAGCATATCGATATAAGCATCTTGCAAGAAAGTTACTAAATGAATTTATCAATAAGTGCAATCACAAAAAAATGAAATCAATCTTTCTATATACCCATAAAAGTAATGTAAAAGCAATAAAAATGTATAAATCAATTGGTTTTGAAATAACTGAACAGTCAAAACGACAAGAAGACTATTTATTAGAATTAAGACTGGAGGATAAATAAGTGAATATATTATTTACATCTGTTGGTAGAAGAACATATTTAGTAGAGTATTTTAAAGAGGCATTGAATGGTTGTGATGAAGTACATGTAGCAAATAGTGATGAAAATTCTCCAGCTTTTTTAGTTGCTGATAAATATGTAGTTTCACCATTAATATATGATGACAACTATATTTCTTTTTTATTAGAATATTGTGATAAAAATAAGATAAATGCGATTATATCTTTATTTGACATTGATTTACCAATTCTATCTAAAAATAAGAAATTATTTGCAGATAATGGAATTAAAGTAATTGTATCTGATAAAAGAGTACTTGATGTGTGTAATGATAAATACGCAACATATATATTTTTAAAAGAACATGGTTTTAATGCACCAAAAACTTATTTGAATATAGAAGATGCTAAAAACAATTTAGATTATCCAGTGATTTTAAAACCTAGATGGGGTATGGGATCAATTGGCATTTATAAAGCTGACAATTTTGAAGAATTAGAAGTCTTCTATAAAAAAATAAGTAGAGAGATATTTAGTACCTATTTGAAATATGAATCATTAATTGATGTTGATCATGCAATTCTTATTCAGGAGATGATTGTTGGTCAAGAATACGGTTTGGATATCATAAATGATTTAGATGGAAATTATCAAAATACAATAGTAAAAAAGAAAGTGGCAATGCGTTCTGGAGAAACTGATTGTGCTGAAACAGTAGATTTCTCAGAATTGAAATTAATAGGTGAAAAGTTATCAAAATCATTAAAACATGTTGCAAATTTAGATTGTGATGCATTTGTAACTGTAGACAATGCTGTTTATGTATTAGAACTGAATGCACGTTTTGGTGGAGGATATCCTTTTAGTCATTTAGCAGGAGTTAATTTACCAAAGGCAATTGTTAAATGGCTAAAAAATGAAAGTGTAGATGTAAGTGAATTATTAATAGCTAAACCCAATGTATATGGACAAAAGGATATTAACATTGTAAGAATTAAATAAATTATTTTGAAACAAAGAACTAGTAATTTAGAATTACTTAGAATAGTAGCAATGTTATTTATAATAATGCATTAATTTAGTTGTATTGGATTGTTTTGAATATAACAAGTAATATGCTATACCTACAACAAGTAGGTGTATATAGAAAACAACAATCAATGTATTTATATTGATTGCCAGATATTTTATGTATACACAAAAATTTTAAAATTGCAGTTACTAATAAAAACTTTGCAAGTTTATTATTTTTGTTATTCTGGCAATAATGGGATTGAATACTCTAGCAAGCCCATCTCATTTTGTTTCTAATGCAAACAAATTGTTAGCATTGACTTTTTCAATTAGTATATTTTCACTTTTTAAAAATATTAACATTGGAAATAACAAGATTATTAACGCAGTATCGACAACTACTTTTGGTGTTTTATTAATACATACTAACAGTAATGCGATTAGACAGCTTTTATAGGGTGATGTATTTGATGTTAGTTCAATGTAATATAGTAATTTATTAATAGAGCATACATTATAAGTGTTATTGCAATTTTTGTTATATGTTCAATAGTTGAATATTTAGAAAAGCCATTTTTTGCATGGGTTGATAAAAAAGAAAAATACATAGAATTATGCAATAAAATATTATCATGATTATTTTTATGAATTATATATTTGTTTATAAAAAAATAATATTTCACTAATTTAATAATAATATCTTAGAATAAAGGCCAGAATGATTTTAATCACTCTGGTCTTTGTTTTTAACTATTAAATATTTTAAATAAGAGATTGTTTTATTTATTTGTTGTTTATACCAGGTATTATCTAACTCCTTAAAAGAAATACAGGCATTATAAATACGCCCACGAGAAAATTCTAGAATATCCCAAGTTATATCTTTACAATCAGCTTTTTTTGTATAATCAATAATCTGTTGGTTTAGTAAAATAAAGATTGGCCGTTCTTCTGAAAAAAAGTACTCATCATAATGATTTAGGTGGCATTTATAAATAGTACGATCAAAATTTATGTTATCAATGTCAACCATATGATAATAGGTATCTAAGATCTGATAGATATTATCAAGTGGATCATTAGTTAGTTTTAAATTTCTAAACTGCTCATCACATTGTTGATAAATATATAAAATAGCTTCCTCTTTACTTTTAAAATATAAATAAAAGGTTCCTACTGAGATATTTGCTAATGTACATATATCCCTTATTTTTATATTGTCAAGATTTTGATCCTTAGATAACTGTTCTAAAGCCTTAATAATATTAGTTTTAGTGTTTTCTGCCTTACTTGTTTTAATGTTATTCATAATTAATCCTTTCATTATACATTTTATCTTAAAAACATTGTAAGCGCAAACAATGAGTGTTAAAATATAAATATGAACAAGTTCAGTTTTGAAAGGAGACTACTATGAAAAGTATTTATGAACCATTATTTGAACCGCTAAAAATTGGGGATGTTGAGGTGAAAAATAAGTTTTTTATGGCACCGATGGCAACAATCGTAGATGTTGATGAAGATTATTGTTATACCCAACAAAGTATTGATTATTATGTTGAAAGAGCAAAAGGTGGCGTAGGTTTGATTATAACAGGAGCTAACTGGGTTGAAAATGACGTGGAACCTCATGCTCGCTGCAGTTTTCCTTGCCCAAATATGTTACCTTTAAAATACGAACATAAGGCTAAGGAAATGACTGATCGTACTCATGCTTTTGGAACAAAGATATTTTTACAATTAACTGCTGGTTTAGGTAGATCGGCGCTGCCTAATTTCGTTGATATGAAAGATTTTGTTGCTCCAAGTCCAACAACAAATCGTTGGATTCCTAATGCACCTTGCCGTGAACTAACGACCGAAGAAATTGAACATATTATTGAGAAGTTCGGTGATGCAGCAGTTATTGCTAAAAATTCAGGTTTTGATGGGGTCGAAATCCATGCTGTCCATGAAGGATACTTATTGGACTGTTTTACAATGACTTTGTTTAACCAAAGAACCGATAAATACGGTGGAGATTTAAAAGGACGCTTACGCTTTGCTACAGAAATTGTTGAAACAATTAAAAATAAATGTGGTAAAGATTTCCCAGTTATTTTGCGTTTTTCAATTAAGAGCTATATTAAACAATTACGGCAAGGTGGCTTACCAGGTGAAGATTTTAAAGAGTTAGGAAGAGATATTGATGAGGCTATTGAAGCTGTAAAAATATTGCAAGAAGCTGGTTATGATGCTTTTGATGCAGATGCTGGTACTTATGATTCTTGGTATTGGGCTCATCCACCAATGTATTTTGAAAAAGGTATGTATTTACCATTAGTTGAAAAAATTCGTGATGCTGCAAAAGTACCATTATTGATTGCCGGAAGAATGGATGATCCAAAAATGGCTGTTGATGCTCTAAACAAAGGAACTATTGATGGAGTTGGATTGGGACGTCCTTTATTAAGTGATCCTGATTATGTAAATAAATTAAAAGATGGATTAGAGGCATTAATTCGCCCATGTTTAGGATGTCATGATGGCTGCTTTGGGCGTTTATTACAATCTGGGTTAGGTAGTTGTGCGGTTAACCCTGAATGTGGACGAGAAGATACTGTGGGTGTCGCACCAGCATTTGTAAAGAAAAATGTTGTTATTGTTGGTGGCGGACCAGCAGGATTAGAAGCAGCTCGTGTATCTGCTCTTCGTGGTCATAAAGTTACTTTATTTGAAGCAACAGATCGCCTTGGTGGTGAATTATTAGTTGGTGGTATGCCTAAGTTTAAAGAAGATGATTTAGCGCTAGCTTCTTATTATACAAATGAATTAGAAAGATTAGGTGTAGATGTTAAACTAAATACTTTAGCTGATGAGGCGGCGATTGATGCATTAAAACCAGATAGTTTATTTATCTGTGAAGGTTCTATTCCAGTGATACCTCCAATTGATGGTGTTGAAAATGCGGTACTAGCTAATGAAGTATTGACTAATAAAGTAGCTGCAAAAGATAACGTAGTAGTTATTGGTGGTGGTCTTGTTGGATGTGAATTAGCGTTACATTTGGCACAAAATGGTAAGAAGGTAACAATTATCGAAGCCTTACCAGATATTTTAAAATCAGGTATTGCTTTACCGCCAATGAATGAATGGATGCTTCGTGATCTATTAGCATTTAATAATGTTCGAATTGTGGGAAATGCAAAAGTTAGTAAAATCGGTAATCAAGAAATTAAAGTTCTTCAAGATAATAATGAAGAAACTATTGCTACTGAACAAACTATCGTTGCAGTCGGTTATAAATCTAAACATGATTTATTTGATAAATTAAAAAATAAATACACATATGTATATAATTTAGGTGATAGTAAAGAAGTGAGAAATATTCGTGGTGCTATTTGGGACGCTTATGAAGTAGCACGAAATCTTTAATAATAGGGCAAATGATAAAAAGATTTAGGTTATTTAATTAGTACTTTTTAAGATGGGAGTTTCAATATATAATTGAAACTCTTTTTTATTTTCATATTAGTATGAATTGAGGAAAAATAAATTAGTAAGTAAGAAGATATATAGAAGAAAGATAAAATAATTTTAATTATGCAATTATTTCCACTAGCCAAGGGAAATTTTAACTATTCAAATAAACATACTTTCTCTTTATTATTAGATTGTACAAAGAAGAGCGCTCGTGGAAATGAGAGGAGAAAAATAATGAATAAAATATTAATGTTTGTTGAGGATAAACTAGTACCACCATTAAATAAGATGGCTAATCAGCATCATTTGAATGCAGTTAAGAACGGTATGATGGTTACAGTTCCATTAACAATTATCGGAAGTATCTTTTTGCTAATTCCCAATATTCCAATTGATCCGATTCAATCATTTTTTGAACCATACGCTGCTATGATTACAACAGTTAATACAATAACGATTGGGATTGTTGGGCTGGTTGGAGCTGCTAGTGTAGCTTATTATTTTGCTTTAGGCTATACGGATATTAAAATTGATCCATTAATTACAGCATTTGTTTCTGTTGCTGCGTTTTTATTGGCGACACTAACAGATGAGTATGCGATTAATCTTGAATTATTTGGGACAAAAGGATTATTTACAGCTATTTTAGTAGCATTAATGTCAGGAATGATTATGCATTTTTTTCAAAAGAGAGATCTTGTGATACATTTTCCTGATACAGTACCACCTCTAGTATCAAAATCATTTATGTCATTGGTTCCAGCATTTGTCATTTTGACAATTATATGGATAATTCGTGTAATTTTAGGTATTAATGTTAATCAAATTTTAATGGATTGTTTCTCACCATTTGTTTTTGCATTAAATACTCTACCGGGATTCTTGGTTTTCATGTTTATTCGCTCAATGTTATGGAGTGTTGGTATTCACGGTGGAGCTGTTTTGGCTGTAGCTGATCCATTTTTTCTAACTATGTTTGGAGCAAATGCTGCTGCTTTTGCAGCTGGAACTCAGCCACCTTATATTACTGCCAGTGGATTTACTATGTTTGTTTTCTTAGGTGGCGGTGGTGCTACTTTACCGCTTGTCTTGATGATGATCCGTTCAAAAGAAAAAGGATTCAGTACATTAGGAAAATTATGTTTACCAGCAAGTATATTTGAAATTAATGAACCAGTTGTTTTTGGGGTACCATTAGTTATGAATCCATACATGATGATACCCTATACTTTGTCAACATTAATTTTATCAGCAGGAACATATCTATTAATGCTCTTCAATATTATAGGAAGACCAGTAGCTAATATTCCATGGACAATACCACCATTATTTTCACATTATTTAGTTACTGGTGGGAATATTCCTTCTGTTATTTGGGGAGGTATTTCACTATTAATAGCAGGATGTATATATTATCCATTCTTTAAAGCAATGGAAAGACAACGTTTAGCAGTAGAAAAAAGGATAGGAGCATGAGTATGAATAAAAAGTTAAAAATTGCAATTGTTGGAGCAGGGAGTTCGTATACCCCTGAATTAATTGAAGGATTATCGGAACACCGTGAAACATTACCAGTAAAAGAAATTGTTTTATTAGATATAAATGAAGAAAGACTTTCAATTATGGAAGGGTTTGTAAAAAGATATGTTGGTTATTTGAATTATGATGTGAAAGTATGGAGTACAACATCAAGAGAAGAAGCATTCACTGATGCTGATTTTGTTTCAACACAAATTAGAGTTGGGGGAAATAAGGCGCGAATAAAGGATGAAAAAATACCACTAAAATATGGCTTGATTGGACAAGAAACAACTGGAGTAGGAGGAATGTTTAATGCATTTAGAGTAATTCCAGTTATGATTGAAATAGCTAAAGATGTTGAAAAATATTGTCCAGATGCTTGGATTATCAATTATTCAAATCCAACAGGATTAGTAACTGAAGCACTAAATAAAGTTTGTAATGTTAAAGTGGCGGGATTATGTGCTGGAGGAATGCGACCAAGATGGTGGGCTGCTGAAGCTTTAAATATTCCAGAAGAAAAAATCTATTATGATTATTTAGGATTAAATCATATGAATTTTTCTTATAATATGACTATTGATGGAAGACCGATTACTGATGAAGAATTTAGTAAAGTTATAAAAAAATGTACAACTGTTTCACAAGAATGGATGGAAACATTACACTTAATTCCGAGTCAGTATACACAATATTATTTTCATACGAAAGAAAGAGTACAACAATTAAAAGAACAAGACAAGACTAGAGGTGAAGCTATTCTTGAATTAGAAAAACAAATATTTAGGGAGTATGCAGACGAATTAAATAATCAAAAACCAAAAACTTTAGCTAAACGTGGCGGTGGTGGATATTCCAAAGTTGCGATTGGTGTTATGGATGCGATTTATAATGATAGTGGAAAATGGATGGTTATCAATGTTGCTAATAATGGAACAGTTCGTTTCTTAGATGATGATGCTGTTATTGAAACAGCTTGTTATGTAAGTAAAAATGGCATGAAACCATTAACAATTGCTCACTATCCTAAAGCTGTTATCGGACTTATTAGTGCAGTAAAAACATATGAATCATTAGCAGTTGAAGCGGCGATCACGGGAAATAAAAAACTAGCATTAGAGGCTCTTGTTGCTCATCCATTAGTAAGAGATTATGATGTAGCAAAACCACTTTTAGAGGAGATGCTGGAAGCCCATAAGGAATATCTTCCACAATTTTATCATCATGGAAAATAAGATGTGGGGCTATATTGATGAGCAAAAAGTTATTTTGGAAAATATTCTTTCTTTACAAAGAGATACATTTTCTACTCTTTCTAAGACATTTATAAGTCCTAAAGAAATTATAATTACTGCATCAGGTACCTCATTAAACGCTGCAATGTTAGTGAAATGTTTGATTGAAAAAGAAGCGGATTGCTCGATTATAGTGGAAAATCCTTTTCAGTTAAGATATTACTCAAAACATTTATATAACCCCCAAAATATACTTATAGTTATATCTCAAACAGGGAAAAGTACGGGTACATTAGAATGTCTACAAATAGCTAAACAGCATCATATACCAACCGTTTCAATAACGGCTAATGGTGATAGCCCAATCGCAAAAAAAGCCAATATTCATATTGATATGTTATGTGGAGAAGAAAATGTTGGTCCTAAAATTAAAGGATATAGTGCAACAGTACTAACTTTGCATTTGCTATTGTTGAAAATAACTCAAAATCCACGGTATCAATCTATCACTCAAGAATATTATCAAAGTATCCAAGAATTACCTCAAAATATAAAAGCTTCCCTTTGCTGGTGCCAAAAAAATAAGCATTGGGCTTTAGCAAAAGCAATGAGTATCGTTGGTTTTGGAGTGAATTATCCAACTGCTAGAGAAGGAACGCTAAAGATTTTAGAAACAATGCAAATTCCTGTGATGAATTTTGATATGGAAGAGTTTATGCATGGTCCGCATAGAACGATTATTAAAGATTCTTATATTGTTCTTATTGATACTGATGGATGTGGAAAGATTTTGATGAATAATTTTATTGATTTTATAAAAACTAAAACAAGCAATTATCTTATTATTTCAACTTTAAAAACAAGTAATGAAAATATTATTCACATTAATCAGCATTCATATACATCTTCATGGTTAAATGCTGTGATACCTTTTCAAATTATGTGTACTTATTTACCAGAATGTAATGGGATTAATTCATCTGATCCTGTATACAGTGATTTTGCTACTACAGTAGGGACACGGATTGAATAAAATAGATCAGCCATTAAGGCTGATTTATTTTGTCTATCTGTTATTTTACAAATAAATAAAACTTATTATATAATTGAAATAATAGAAGGAGGAATTAAATATGAGTGTTGTTACTAAGAGACAATTAAATCTTTTGCAAGTATTTATGGATTCTAATAGATATTTAACTGGACAAAAACTATCTCAATTATTGAATGTGAGTTCTAAAACTATTAGAAATGAAATTAAAATACTTAATCAATTGATGAATAACTTTGCACTTATTCAATCAATTCCTTCTCATGGTTATCAAATTAGTATTTTTGATGATGATTTGTTTAATTGTTGGATTGATAAAGTATCTAAGCAATGGAGTTATTTTATTCCTACAAATCCTTTAGAAAGGGCTTATTATATTTTAGGTTTAATGCTCGAAAGTCAAGAGTTTATTAAAATCGATGATATATCTGATATTTTATTTATTGATAGAACTTCTGTTAGTCGAAGTTTAAAATACATAAGAGAACGGCTAAATGATTTTGACTTAAAAATAGTGCAAAAAACCGGTAAAGGATTAAAAATAGAAGGTGAAGAATTTCGTTATCGATTATGTATGGCGGAATATATTTATCATAAGATAGGGATGTTATCAACGAAAATTGGTGAAGATCATGAATTTATAGATGAATTAAGAAAAGTTATTTTTAATGATGGTATTACGATGCCCCAAAGGGTATTTCAAAATTTTATTATACATATTCAAGTTCAATTGAATCGTATTCAAAGAAAATGTTATATCTCATTTCATGATAATGAGATTGAAAAAATGAAAATGGAATATGAGTTTTTAGTAGCAAAGGATGTTTCAAAAGTTATTAATAAATATTTTCATATTGAATTATCAGTAGAGGAACAATGCTATTTAGCTATTCATATTTTAGGAAAAAAAAGCAATTCAACTAGTGCAATCGAAAGCTGTATCAATGATCAATTAAAAGAAGAAATTGATATAATTGTAGAAAAAATGTTCAATCAGGTTAAAAAAGTCTTTAATATTGATTTTCACAATGATATGTACTTAAGAAAAGCATTGGGGATTCATATCAATCCAATGGAAAATCGTTTGAAATTTAATACTTATTCACGAAATCCGCTGATTTATGTTATTAAAGAAAATTATACTCTAGCATATATCTTGAGTATGGAAGCATGGCTTGCTATTTATAATAATGCAGATTATATAAACGTTGAAGATGAAATAGGCTATATCGCTATTCATTTTCAATATGCTTTAGAGAGAAGGAAAAGAAATATTGCGAAGAAACGGGTTTTATTAATTAATGAGTACAATGTGGCAATGAGTGAATTATTAAGTTTCTCTATTTTAAAAAGATATAAAGATTCATTGGTTATTGAAAAAACAATCTCTGCCGGGGAACTTAGTAAATATCATTTAGAAAGTTATGATTATATTATTACAACTGTACCACTTGATGAAAGCCTTGATATTCCTGTTATACGTATTCATCCTATAATAACTACTCATGATTTTGAAGTTTTAAATAAGTATTTTCGACAAATTAATGAGTATAAATTATCTGATTTTTTAAAAAAAGAAGATACTTATTTTATTGATTGTGAAACAAAAGATGATGTTATTTCATATATATTTGAACATGAAAGTGTCTCATTTGAAACATTTTATCATACAAATCCATTAATTGGTTTTGAAACAAGTTTACAAACTGTTATTCATTATATGCCTATCTATAATCAAAAGAGTTCAATAAACGCTTATCTTTTATCGAAACCGATTGTATGGAAAAATAAATTAGTTAAAATTATTTTTGTATTGAAATTAGGAATCGATAGTGAACAGCTTTTACAAAGCTTACAAGAATTCTTCTTTCAAAAAGAATGTATGGATACATTTTTAAATAATATGATTTTAGAAGAAGGCGGTGAACATAATAAGTCATAATTGTAAATGTTTATACGATACACATAAATATAGTTATGGTATAAAGTAGTTTACTTTTAATCGAATTGAAATTATATATAATTGAGGAAATAAACTGATTTCCTTTTTTTATTACTGTTTTTAGTGAATTTAAAGGACGTAAAAAATTGGAGCGACTATGCTGTTTGTTTATAAAAAATGATTATAATGGTATAATCAGAGACGAAGAGAAAAAACATAAATGATAACGATGTAGGATCAATTTAAAAATGCGAGGAGATATGAGAACTAGCGAAGCAGAGAGAGTCAGAGCTGATAAGTAAACAGTTAGATATGATAGCCGGGGTAGTGTTTGAAATCAATAATTTTGATATATTAAAGAAGAAAGTTGAAGTTATTGTGGTACGATATTTATAATAGAAGTTTTTGTTAAAGAGGTGAAGGTAGAATGATAAGAAGGCATTATTTATTTTATGGTCGTGTCCAAGGTGTAGGATTTAGGTTTACTACCTATCAAAAAGCAAAAAATCTTGGATTAACTGGCTGGGTTTGTAATTTATCAGATGGTTCTGTAGAAGCTTGTATTCAAGGTGAGGAGAAGTTGATTGATTATTTGATCAATGAATTACAGCATGATCGTTTTATTAGAATAGATTCAATTAAGATGGAAGAAATAGCAGTTCTAAAACATGAAACTTCATTTGGAATGAAAAACTAAATAATTTTAAAGGACCGTTGGAATTGATATATGCCAATAGTCTTTTATTGTAGAAGCCTTCATTAAATATACTTAATATATAATAATCACTAAAATAGGATGATAATAAAACAGTTTAAATATCTAGAAAATGAATCTAATATAGATGTTCTAGTACTTAATATTGTTTTGATACCCAATCTTTATATAGATGAAGTAGATATTTTATTTAATATAGAAGTCAAAAACTAGATGATTTTACTTTAACTAATAAATTTATTGAAAATGATAAGATAAAGTGAATAAAAATATTTTTAAATGAAAGTAGAGCAAAAAATATGAAAATAAGATATTGTCAAAAAGAGGATCTGGAAGCTATTTATAAACTGATTTGTGAATTAGAGGAATGTAATTTAAATCATGAACAGTTTGCTCTAGTATATGAAAATAAACTTAATGATGAAAAGAGCCACTATTTAGTAGCTGTATCTGATGATATGATTGTTGGATTTGTCAGTGTTAATATCGATTATCAATTACATCATGAGAATAAAGTTGCAACAATCGAAGAATTAGTTATAGATAACAGTTATCGTGGAAATGGTATAGGTAGATTATTAGTTGATTTTAGTACAAAATTAGCTTTGGAGCATCAATGTGAAGTAATTGAACTTACTAGTAATTTTAAACGTATAGAAGCACATCAATTTTATCAAAAGAATGATTTTATTAAATCATCATACAAATTAATAAAAGTTTTAAAGGATAGTGATCAAGTAGGGATATAAATATCCAATTTGGGATTGGAATTGTGGATAATTTTGTTCGTAGTAAAGTAGCTTTAGCTAAACAAGATTATAAAAATAATCATTTAAACTAAGAAGATGTTTTATTTGTCGGTGATACAATTCATGATTATGAAATGTCAAAAGTATTAGGATGCAATTGTGTTTTAATTCCTCGTGGTCATCAAAATAAGAAAATTTTAAATTTAAATACTATGCTGATCGATAATGATTTCAAGGAATTAATGATAAATATTACAATAATGTAAGATTTTGTAATGTAAATCAATGGAATAACCAACCAGCTTAGGCTATGATAGAGGTGTAAAATAAGGAATAGAGGGATGTATATGAAAAAAGTAATATCACGTCTAATTATTATTCTTTTCTTAGCTGCCTTAACCTTTTTAGGATATTATGGCTATCGTGGCTATGTGATGTACCAAGATACAATGGAAGAAAAGAGTTTAACAGTGCGAGTTGAAGAATTAAGAAGTAAAGATAACTATGTTAAATTGGAGCAAATATCAAGTATATATCAAGAACTAGTAATAGAAAGTGAGGATAAGCGTTTTTATCAACATGGCCCAGTTGATTACATTGGATTAGCTCGAGCAATGGTAACGAATGTAGTGACGATGTCGTTTAAAGAAGGCGGTAGTACGATTACTCAGCAGTTAGCTAAAAATCTTTGTTTATCTTTTGAAAAGAGCTTAGACCGGAAAATAGCTGAAGTTTTTATTGCTCAAAAATTAGAAGATGATTATACGAAAGATGAAATTCTTGAAATGTATTTGAATATTACATATTTAGGTGAAGGAAATTATGGAATTAAAGAAGCTAGTAATTATTATTACAATATTGAGCCTATAGAACTTAATGAGGAACAGGCAAAAGTATTGGTAAAGACATTGAAGGCCCCTAGTGTTTATAATCCTTCTAAGTTAGCTGAAAATTAAAGTGATAGTGATGAAGTGAATTTTCTATGTTGAATTAGCAATGAGGGTTTGCTTCATATTGAAATCACTTTTTTTATTTTCTAAATAAAAAATACTTGTCTTAAAGTGTACTTTAGGGTGTATAGTGTAGTTGCGATCATAGCATGGTCTAATTAGTAAATAGATGGGGATTGTGATATTATTATGTATAAAGGTGAAGAGATGAGTAAGTTAGATAAATTAAAAGAATTATTAAAATCTTATCAAAAAGTTGCAATTGCCTATAGTGGTGGCTGCGATTCAAATTTTTTATATCAGGTAGCATTACAAACCTTAAGTAAAGAAAATGTTCTAGCAGTATTATGTGTAGGGAAAATGATGTCCAAGGAGGACATCGATAGTGCTAGAATGATGGCTGGTAAAGGTCAATTTATAGAAGTGCCGTTAGATGTATTTACAATCGAGCAATTTACAAATAATCGTAAAGATCGATGTTATCACTGTAAAAAACAAGTAATGGCAAAAGTAATTGAAGCAGCTCAAAGCCATGATTTTAAGATAACCCTTGATGGTAAAAATGCTGATGATGAAAAAGTTTATCGCCCTGGAATGAAAGCTTGCGAAGAATTGGGAATTGTATCACCGTTAGCACTAGTTGGTTTAACAAAAGCTGAAATAAGACAGTATTCAAAAGAATTACAGATTGAGACATATGATAAACCGGCAAATGCTTGTTTAGCTTCACGTTTTCCTTACGATACTCATCTCACTAAAGAAAAATTAGAAGTGGTCGATCAAGCTGAGGCTTTACTTCATCAAAAGGGGATTTATTACGCTCGTGTTCGAGTTCATGATAAATTAGCACGGATTGAAGTTGAACGAAACAATTTTAATCTAGTTAATGATGAAGAATTAATCTTAGCAATAAAAGAACTTGGATTTGATTATGTAACATTAGATTTGGAAGGCATAACTAGTGGAAGTTATGATAGGTAGTGAAATGGAAGTTGTAGTTATTGATGGTCAAGGTGGAGGCATTGGCCGAAGTGTAATTGAGGCCTTAAAAAAAGAAGTTAGTGGTACTTTTATTATTGCGGTAGGAACAAATAGTACTGCAACCAATAATATGAAAAAAGGTGGAGCTGATGCTGTCGCAACGGGAGAAAATGCAATTATTTATAATGCTAAAAACGCTCAGATAATTATTGGACCAATTGGTTTTGTTTTTGCTAACTCGATGTATGGTGAAGTTTCACCAGCAATGGCGGCAGCAATCAGCTGTAGTGAAGCTCAAAAATATTTTATTCCAGTTAGTAAATGCACTGGACATGTCTTAGGTGTTGAGCCAAAATCAATTCAAGAATATATTAGAGATTTAGTTAATATTTTAAAATAGATCCCAAGTACAAGAAGTACTAGAAGAAGCACAGTAGTGTTTGTGGAAAGGGAAATTATGAATTCAGTATTAATGCATATGGCAGATGGTTTGATTTCTGTTAATATTGGGGTTATTTTCATGATAATTAGTTTTATCATGATCGGTTTTTCAATTAAAAAAATTAATCAAGAACATGATGATCGAAAGATTCCTTTAATGGGAGTAATGGGAGCATTTATTTTCGCTGCTCAAATGATCAATTTTACGATTCCAGGAACAGGAAGTAGTGGTCATATCGGTGGAGGAATTTTATTGTGCCTTATTTTAGGACAATATCCTGCCTTTTTATCATTATGTTCTGTTTTAATTATACAATGCTTATTTTTTGGTGATGGTGGTTTATTGGCGTTAGGATGTAATATTTTTAACATGGGGATATTACCATGTTTTGTAGCTTATCCATTAATTGTTAAGACACTATTAAAGAAAAATATAACTTCTTCAAGAGTATTACTGGCAAGTATTTTAGGAGTAGTAGTGGGATTAGAAATGGGTGCTTTTGCAGTGGTCTTACAAACTCTTGCAAGTAATATTACGGAATTACCATTTACTTCATTTGTTGTATTAATGTTGCCGATTCATTTAGCAATTGGTCTAGTTGAAGGCTTAATCACTTCAACAGTTGTCTTATATGTATTAAAAGATAAACGTGAAATAGTTGATCATGCACTTAATGACAAGCATTTTGGAACATTGAATATAAGAAGACAGGTTGCGGTTTTTGCTGTTTTAACAATCTTAGTTGGTGGAGTTCTTTCATTATATGCATCAAGCAATCCTGATGGTTTAGAGTGGTCTATTGAAGGAGTCACAGGAACCGACGAAATTGAAGCAAGCGGCAGTACAAAAGATACTTTAGCAAAGGTTCAAAGTTCAACTTCATTTTTACCAGATTATAATTTTAGTGGCAGCGACAGTAAATTAGGTGTTTCAGTATCAGGGATTATTGGTGGTGCAGCAACTTTAATTTTAATTGGTGGAATTGGATATATCGTAGTAAAAAAGAAAAAATATGAATAAACTTAAAGGCTCACTTTTAAAATTTGGCTATATTGAAAAGTTAGCTAATGGTGATTCACTGATTCATCGTTTAAATCCACTTTTAAAGATTATTTTAGCACTAATGTATATAATTTTTGTTATTTCGACCAGCTGCTTAGATTTTTTTGAATTACCCTTATATTCAATAATAATTGGAATAATGATTTCACTTAGTAAAGTATCATTTATGGATTTATTTAAACGAAGTTTAATTGGATTACCTATTTCTTTGTGTATTGGATTTTCAAATTTATTATTTTCAACCACAATAATTAATTTTTATGGTGTTAATATATCAACTGGTGTACTTTTATTTATTACGATCATTATAAAAAATATCTTATGTTTGATGGCAGTTTTTTTACTAATGGTAACAACTAAGTTTGATAGTATTACTTGTGAATTAGTGCATCTTAAAATACCTTCAATTTTTGTTTTACAATTAGTAATGATCTATCGTTATATTTTTGTTTTGGTTGAAGAAGCGCTAACAATGATTCAAGCTTATCAATTAAAAAATCCCCAGTCTAAAGGAATAGCTTTTAAAGATATGGGTAGTTTTGTGGGAAGTTTATTAGTTCGGAGTTTTGAACGAAGTAATGAAGTTTACAATGCAATGAAATGTCGTGGCTTTGATGTTAAACAAGCGTATTTAAATTATGTTGATTTTGAGATTGAAAATTATTTTTTATTAATGATGGCAGTAGGAGTTTTAATGATGGTAAAGGTGGTATTTTAGTGATTGAGATAAATAATTTAAATGTTCTTTATAATAATTCAATTAGAGCTCTTGATAATGTGTCGATAAAGATTGAACAGCAGAAGTGTATTGCTATTGTTGGAGAAAACGGCTCGGGGAAATCAACTTTATTATCAAGCTTATTGGGGCTGGTGGAAACGCAAGGTGAGATTAAAATTAATGGAGTTATGTTATCAAAAGAAACATTGATACAAATAAGAGAGGTAGCAGGTCTTGTTTTTCAAAATCCAGATCATATGATTTTTTTACCTACAGTTCGTGATAATTTAGCTTTTGGGTTGATAAATCAAAAACTGGATAAAATTGAAATTGATAAAAGAATTGCGGAATTTGCGAAATTATTTAAGATTGAAGATCTGCTGGATCGAATGGCTAATCATCTTTCTGGAGGACAAAAGCGAATGGTAGGCTTAGCTAGTGTGGTGGTAATGAAACCAGAGATATTATTATTAGATGAACCATCAGCATTTCTTGATCCGAAGAGTCGAAGGATCGTTATTAATATGTTGAAAGAATTGCCCCAGCAAATTATTTTTGCAACCCATGATTTAGATATGGTATTGGATTTGTGTGATGAAATAATTTTATTAAATAATGGAAAGATAGTATCTAGTGGTAATCCCTGTGAAATTTTAGCTAATCAAGAGTTATTGGAGGCAAATGGGTTAGAGTTGCCACAACGATATCAGAGGTAGACGATGAAAGTAAAAGAAATATTAGAAATGGTAGAGAACCATGAGATTTCTGTTGATGAAGCAGCTATTTTGATTGATAATCCAATTGATTATGCGACGATTGATTATAATCGTAAACGTCGTACGGGAACACCGGAAATCATTTATGGATCTGGTAAAACGAAAGAACAGATTGCTGGTATTATAAAAAATATGTTAGAACATGATCAAATTGATATTTTAGCGACTAGAGTTGATGCAACAAAGGCGGCTTATTTAAAGAAATTATATCCAAATTTTAATTATGATAAAGAAGCCAAAACTTTTATTTTAAAACAATCGGAAACTATACAAAATAAAGGAATGATTGTTGTTGTTTGTGCAGGAACATCAGATATTCCAATTGCTAGAGAGGCTGTGTTAACAGCTGAGTTTTTAGGAAATGAAGTTAATTTGATTAGTGATGTTGGTGTTGCTGGGATTCATCGACTATTTAATAAGATGGATGTGATCAAACGAGCAAATGTTATTATAGTTGTAGCTGGTATGGAAGGGGCTTTAGCATCGGTTGTTGGAGGGTTAGTTGATAAACCAGTCATTGCAGTGCCAACATCAATTGGTTATGGTGCTAATTTTAATGGTCTTTCGGCATTATTATCGATGTTAAACAGTTGTGCTAGTGGTGTTAGTGTAGTTAATATTGATAACGGTTTTGGAGCTGGGTATATGGCTCATACGATTAATTGTTTAGGAGGAAAACGATGAAAGTATTATATTTTGATTGTAGTAGCGGAATAAGTGGTAATATGACTTTAGGTGCATTAATGGAACTTATTGATGAACCTGATTATTTACAAAAGGAATTAGCTAAATTGAATATAGATGGCTATCATTTACATGTTACCAAAACAAAGAAAAATGGTATTACTGGTACTTATGTAGATGTTCATTTAGAGGAACATCCACATCATCATGATCACGAACATCACCACCATGAACATCATCACTATGTTCATCGTAATTTATTCGATGTTAATAAAATTATTGATGATAGTGGGATTAATGAAAGAGCTAAAGCATTAGCAAAAAGAATCTTTTTAAGAGTTGCGTTAGCAGAGAGTAAAGTTCATAATGAAGAATTGGCTAATGTTCATTTTCATGAAGTAGGGGCAGTTGATTCTATTGTTGATATCATCGGAACAGCAATCTTAATTACTAAGATTGCACCTGATAAAATATATAGCAGTATCGTTAATGATGGGCATGGTTTTATTGAATGTGCTCATGGAACAATTTCAGTTCCGGTACCAGCGACATCGGAAATTTTTGCTGCTAGTAATGTAGTAGCCCGTCAGATTGATATTGATACAGAATTAGTGACACCGACAGGGGCGGCTATTATTGCTGAGCTGAGTTCATCGTTTCAACCGATGCCTCCTATGAATGTTCAAAAGATTGGTTGGGGTTGTGGAACTAAAGAATTAAATATTCCTAATGTTTTGAAAGTATCTTTAGGAACAATCGATAAAACTAACGATGAAATTATTGTAATGGAAACAAATATAGATGATTGTTCGAGTGAAATACTTGCTTATACTGCTGAAAAGCTTTTTGAAAATGGAGCTTTAGATGTCTTCTTTACACCGATTTATATGAAAAAGAATCGCCCAGCCTATCGATTGAGTACAGCATGTAAAGAAGATAAATTAGAATTATTACAGAATATTATATTTAGAGAAACAACAACAATTGGAATTCGTTATCGTCGTGAAGAAAGAAAAATTTTAGCTCGAAAAGCAATTGAGCTGGATACACCATATGGAAAAATTGCTGCTAAAGAAGTAACTAATAATGATGAGACTTATGTATATCCGGAATACGAAAGTATAAAACGATTAGCTAAGGAGCATGATCTTGCAGTCAAAGAAATATATAAACTAATAAAATAATAGATTTTGATCCTCCGATTTAATTATGAATTGGAGGATTTATTAAATAAATTTAATTTTAGCACTAAGCTTTTGTTTGGGGCTATCTATCTATATTAAAAAAGTGTATAATAGTATATACAATTAAAGCCATTTAATGGTCTTTTTTTATTAGATTAGGTAGGAGTGAGATAGTGGGAAAATATCGTCAACAAATTAAATCGATTTGTTTTTTAGCCTGGCCGGCGGTAGTTCAAGAGGCCATGAATGTTGTCGTTACATATGTTGATACAGCGATGGTAGGGGCATTAGGAGCTGGGGCATCGGCTGCAGTTGGATTGACCTCAACGGTTGGATGGTTAGTGTCTAGTATTGCTGTTGCTTTTGGAATTGGGATTTTATCAGTTTGTGCTCAAGCAGTAGGAGCAAATAATGATGAAAAAGTAAAGCGGGTAGGGCAGCAAGCTCTATTTTTGACATTAATTGTTGGGATAGCTTTAACTATAATGTGTGTTTTAATTGCACCATATTTACCAACTTGGCTAAATGGTGATAAAGCAATTAGAGGTGAAGCGGCATCATACTTTATGATTATTTCAATTCCATTATTATTTAGGACAGCAGCTTTGATTTTGGCATCGGCTTTACGTGGTGTCAGTGATATGAAAACACCAATGCTAATAAATTTATATATGAATATTATTAATATAATTTTAAATTTCTTGTTAATTTATCCGACACGAGAATTATTTGGAATTATAATTCCCGGTGCTGGACTGGGGGTAAATGGAGCAGCGATTGCGACGGCTATATCATTTGTTGCTGGAGGAATTATGATGTTCTTACGTTACTATAAAAATACACTATTTGATTTAAAAAACAGTGGTTTTCATTTTTATAAAAAAGAGTTTAAGGAATGTTTGAATATTGGGATTCCAGTAGTATTGGAACGTAGTGTTATTTGTTTAGGGCACGTAACTTTTGCTTCCTTGATTGCGAAGTTAGGAGTAGTACGATTTGCTGCTCATACAATTGCAATTCAAGCAGAACAAGCTTTTTATATTCCCGGGTATGGTTTTCAAACGGCGGCAGCAACTTTAGTTGGAAATGCAGTTGGACAAAAAGATGAGCATAAAGTTAAAGAGGTAACTTATTTGATTAGTGGTATTACAATGTTTTTAATGATAATTTGTGGGATTGCATTATTTATATTTGCTGAACAGTTAATGGGGATTTTTACTCCTGACCATGAGGTTATCACTTTGGGGGCTCGAGTATTGAGAATAGTATCTATTTCAGAACCGCTTTATGGAATCTTAGTAATTCTTGAGGGAACATTCAATGGGATGGGTGATACTAAGGCACCATTTGTTTTTTCATTATTTACGATGTGGGGAATTAGGGTAACCGGTTCTTGGCTAATGATCAATGTTTTCCATCAAAGTATTGAAGCAGTTTGGATTATGATGGTATTTGATAATATAGCCAGATGTCTCTTATTATCGCGAAGATTTTTAAAAAATGGCTGGAAGTACCGTCTTAATAGTTGATTAAAAGCGGGTGTATCTTATTCGATATACCTGCTTTTAAATATACATGAATTTAGATTTCATAGTAAATATTTAATATAAGAAAATATGAATTTGAAAAAAGTAAAAATTTTAGATATTAAATAATATGATAATTATAATTTAGAACTACTTTTTAAGCGATATTCTTAAATTTAAAACTATACTTTACCATAAAAAACGATTTTCCAATTATTTGATTTTTTGGCAGTTCACCGTGTGCTGATTTTTTATAAAATTTTGTATGGATTAACAATATGCTGGTAAATACATTTGGGGATTATCTTTGTATTTTTCAGCTTCTTCTTGACTTAGAAAAACAGTCAAATGTATTTGACTTGAAGAAATTATGTGAGACCCAGCACATCCAGCATAACCTTCAATACTAAATTCATAATTATCATTATTACCACTAATATCAAAAACCTTTCCAGACATCACATAGCCATTCATCAAAAAATATACTACTGTTCCTTTTTCTAACATATTTATACCTCTTTCTATAAAATTGATATATGATAGTTAATATTTTGTTTTAAATGATTTACCTCATTATTAGTATGTAATTTTATTGTTGTAAATCTACAAAATATTTTAATTTTCTTACTACAACTGGATTATAGATCGAGCTTATTAAGTTATCAAATCATATGCATTAAATAAAAAAGAATTGATCTATATGATTATCTGGATCAATTCTTTTAAGCATCATTATTTGATTTAGGAAGTTCAATTTTTCTGCGTTCTTTATGACAATGCTTTTCAAAATCAATAGCAAGTTGATTCATGGCTGATAATTCTTGAAAGCTATAATCAACTTTAATTATTATTTGTTCTTGGCATCGATAGTAATAGAGATGATCGACACAATTAACAAAGATATGCTGATAAAAACTGTTAGCTAGATTTAATTGATTAAGAAAGTCATAGAGCATATGTTCAGGGAGATTGTGACAGTGTGAAAAAATATATAAACCATTATCTAAATAAATCTCATAGTTTTTGCTCTTTTGTTCTTTTCGCTCAAGAGCATTATCTATTTTATTGATTACGAATTCTAAATTTTTTTCATCATGGTCGAAAGGATTTAATTTTAAAGTACTATATAAAGGTTTTTTTATGTCAGCAACTGCTTCAGCTGGAGTTAATGCTTGAGTTACTTCAATTCCAAAATTACGTTTTGGAATGCGAAGGTCAGGACGATCAGCTTGAATAATATTATCAGCTGATACATCTAATACTTTTGTTAGGGTTAATGCAGCATATTTTTCAAAATAATTCTTACTATATGTCTCTTTCATTAATTGACCTCGATTTTTAAAAAGTGATAATCATTCATTGATTATCACTTAGTGGGTTTTATACTGTCTTCTTTATTCATATTATAGCATGGTTTATTTTATTTTCAAAGTAAGTAATAAGGATATTTGGATATTCATTGCGATATATTTAGATAACTGTTATACTTTTATAAAGGTTTTTTAGATAAGGTGGTATTTATGGTTGATTATAGTATTAAAAAGTATAATCGTAAGATTGTATATCAGCTGATATATCAAGCTAAGCAAATTACAAAACAGGAAATTGCGGAAAGATTAAAATTATCTTTGCCCACTGTTTCTAGTAATCTCTTGGAATTAGAACAGGCTGACTTGATAAAAAAAGAAGATATTAATGAGTCTACGGGGGGACGTAAGCCGTTAGCAATCTCTATTAAGGAACAATCTAGAATTGCAATTGGTGTCAGTATTTTAAAAGAAGGAATAACTTTTGTTGCTTTAGATTTGTATGCTCAACTGATTCGTAAACAAACAGTTGCTTTAGTTTATGATAATAGTGAAAGTTATTTTAAACAATATGGACAGGCATTAAATGAATTTATCGATTGTTTACAAATTAAAAAAGAAAATTTTTTAGGGATCACTATAGCTATTCAGGGGATCGTATCTCAGGATGGAAAAAAGGTTATTTATGGTCCAATTTTAAATAATCAGGGATTAACGTTAGAAAAGTTTGAAAAATCTAGTGATTTACCAGTTAAAATGATTCATGATTCTCATGCTGCTGGACTTGCTGAATTAAATTTCAGTGAAGATAATAACGATGCTATTTATCTATCTTTAAATCATAATCTAGGTAGTGCTGTATTTATGGCTGGAAAGGTTTTCCAGGGAAATAATTACAGTTCGACATTTGAGCATATGACATTAGTAGAGAACGGACGTCAGTGTTATTGTGGTAAAAAAGGGTGTTTTGAAGCTTATTGTAATGAAGATGCTTTATTAAAAAATCATACAAATATGACATTAGAAGAATTTTATAAACAATTACGGCAAAAAGACCAAACTGCAATGCAATCATGGAATGATTATTTTCATTATCTAGCATTAGCAATTCATAATTTAACCATGGTTTTAGATGCACCAGTAATTATTGGTGGTAAAATAGCTTCATTGTTTGAAAATGAAGATCTTGATCTATTAACAAAATTAGTTAGTGATTTGGATCCATTAAAGTTTACTGTTCCAGATATTAAAATAGGTCAATGTTTAAAAGAAACAGCAGCAATTGGAGCGGCTTTGACAGATATTAAAAAGTTTGTTGCAGAAATATAAGGAGAAGATAATGAAAAAAGCAGTTATATTTGATATGGATGGTTTGATGATCGATAGTGAGCGAGTTACTTATGAAGAGTATTGTCGTAAATTAGAACAATTAGGATATTCTTTTGATGAAGCTGTATATCGCTTATGTTTGGGGAAAAATAAGCAGGGAATATGTCAAGTATTTTATGATCATTTTGGAACTGCCTTTCCAATGACTGAAGTATGGGATGATGTACATATTAGGCTTGATGAACGTTTAGCAAAAGAGGTTCCTCTTAAAGCGGGATTATTAGAATTATTAAAATATTTAAAGGCAAATAATTATAAAACAATTGTGGCAACTAGCAGTGCACGGGTACGTGTCGATGTTATTTTAAAGAATGCACAAATTGAACAATATTTTGATGATACGATCTGTGGTGATGAAGTGATTCATGGAAAACCTAATCCTGAAATTTTTTTAACAGCATGTAAAAAACTTAATGTAGCACCAAGTGAAGCATTAGTGTTAGAAGATAGTGAATCAGGAATCTTAGCAGCCTATGATGGTAAGATCGATGTCTTATGTATTCCTGATATGAAGTATCCAGAAGCTGATTTTGCAAGTAAAGCAACTAAGATCATCTCATCATTAAAAGATGTAATTGAATATTTAAAGTAATAGTGAAAAGTTTCTATCATTGATTTGATAGGAACTTATTTATTTTTGAGAAGTTTTTGTTAAAAAAAATACGAATATTGTTATAAAAATCAAAGGTTATATAATTTTACTAAGTGGAGGTATTGTGATGAATAAACTAACAAATATAAAAGCAGTAATGTGTGATGTTGATGGAACATTGTTAAATCAAGATGGTATTGTTTCACCTGCGACAGTTGAAGCAATTAAGAAAATTAGAGAAAAAGGAATTTTATTTGGTTTATCAACAGGGCGTGATGTTCATAGCGTTAAAACACTTTTAACTGTATGGGGAATTAGTGGCTTGGTTGATGCAATCGTTGGGACTGGAGGTGCTGAAATATATGATTATCAATTAAATATTGATAAATCAAGTTATCCGCTGGATGGTGAATTAATAAAAGATATTATTAAACATCATGAAGGAATGGATCTTAATTTTGCTATTCCGTATGAAGGGACATTATATGCACCTAAAGATGATGATTATATTCGTGATTTAGCACGTGATGATCGTGTGCCATATAAAGTTGTAGATTTTGATGTCTTTTTAAATGAGCCACGGGCCAAATTAATCATTGTTTGTGCACCTGATTATATGGATAAAGTTATTGAAAAAAGTAAAACTTTTTCTAATCCAAACTATAAATCAGCTTCTTTAAAAACAGCAAGTATTTTATATGAATATATGGATCCTCGGGTTTCTAAAACGCATGGATTACAAGAAGTTATGGCAATGCATAAAATTGAAATGACAGATTTATGTACTTTTGGAGATGCTGATAATGATTATGATATGACTTTAAATGCTGGAGTTGGAGTAGTCATGGCTAATGGAAGTGAAAAAACTAAGAGTGTTGCTGATTTTATAACTGATGATAATAATCATGATGGAATTGCAAATTTTATTAATAAGTATATTTTATAGAGTCTGGTGATTGAAGTGCACTATATTGTTTTAATATAACCAATATAGTGCATTTTAGAGTTGGTTTTTTTATTTAGAAATAATAATTAAATTAGTTTAAAAATATTATTTTTTCGATAAACTATAGTATTGGAGATAATATAAATGTATGGATTGATTAATTCATTTTTAATTTTTGAATTAGGAGTCATCGTGGGGGCTCATGTGTTTGTTTCAAATAGCTAAATCAAAAGATTAAGTCTAGTAATAGACTTTTTATTTTTTTGGAATGATGACGATAAAAGCGGGAATTATTCAATTAGGAGGTATAAGAAGTGAACAAGATAGAATTAAGTAAAGTAAATGAAGAAGGGTATTATGAAATTCGTTTAGAAAGTGTTGGTGGGTTAGGGGCTAATTTATGTGGAAAATTATTAGGTGAATTAGGTGCGGCTTATCTAGGATTTAATGCTTCAAGCTTTTCTAGCTATGGTTCAGAGAAACGAGGTTCTCCAGTCAAGGCGTTTATTCGTTATTGTGATGAAGATAAAGAAATTACTGTTAATACTCCCGTTACGCGACCCCATTTGCTTGGGCTTTTTCATGAAGCGATGATAGGAAAGTTACAAGTAACAGCAGGAGTCGATGAAAATAGTTGTATTGTCATCAACAGCGGTGAGCAACCAGATGTAATTAGAGATAAATTAAAATTATGTGCTGGAACGATATATTGTATTGATGCAATTTATTTAGCAATGAAAATAAAATGTAAAGTCAATATGATCATGCTGGGGGCACTAGCTAAAGCGAGTGGCTTTATTCCTTTAGAGACAGTTTTAGAATTGATTGAAGCTACTTTGGGTAAAAAATATCCTCAGCTATTACAAAAAAATAAAGAAGGGATAATCGAAGGTTATAATGGTGTTGTTAGTAAAACGTTTAATGATGATGGTAAGTATCCGTTCATTCCTTATCGTGAAATAGAAAATGACTGGGGTTATCAAAATGCACCACTTGGTGGTGTGAATCCTTGTTTTGGAAGTACTATTTCGAATGATTTAAGTGCATCACGGGAAGGCTATATACCATTGTTTCTCCAAGAAAAATGTATTCAATGTGCACAATGTTATATTACTTGTCCGGATATGGTTTTTCAGTTTGAACCGGGTATTTATAAAGGACGTAAGATGATGGTAAATAAAGGTTTGGATTATCATCATTGTAAAGGATGTTTACGGTGTGTTGAAATTTGTCCAACTCAAGCACTGGTTAGTGGAGTCGAACGCGAACATTCAAATTTAAAATGGTTTATTCGTAACAAAGATTTAATTGTTGAGCATATGGATTATGAAGATGTGGGAGCAAATTCGTGGATAACGAGTGATTCGTTTTTGGAGGTAGAAAAAATAACGGAGGTAAAAAATGATGGAAAAACAAAAGATGGTATTTGAAAGTGGGAATGAATTGGCAGCTTATGCCGCTAAACAGATTAATTATCATGTAATGGGATACTATCCCATTACACCATCAACGCAGATTGCTGAGAATTTAGATTTAATGAAAGCTGAGGGTAAGCATGAGATTGCTTTAATTGCTGCTGAAGGTGAGCATAGTGCGGCTGGAATTTGTTATGGTGCAAGCGTTGCTGGGGCAAGAGTTTTCAATGCGACTAGTGCCAATGGTTTGTTATATGCATTAGAACAGTTTCCAGTTCAATCTGGAACACGATTTCCGATGGTAATGAATGTAGCTTGTCGAACAGTTTCTGGTCCACTTTCAATCAAGGGTGATCACAGCGATATCATGTATATGTTAAATACTGGATGGATTATTTTATTTGCTCATAGTCCCCAGGCAGTTTATGATATGAACATTTGTGCTCTAAAAATTGCTGAAAAAGTTAAATTACCAGTAGTTATTGCGTTTGACGGTTTTTTTACTAGCCATCAAAAAAATAAATGTCAAGTCTTTGAAGATGATCAAGTTGTCCAAAATTTTGTAGGTAAATATCTGCCTGAATATCAAATTCTTGATTTTGAACATCCAGTCACAGTTGGCTCTTATATGAATGAACCGGATTTAATGAATAATAAATACCAGCTTCATCTTGCAATGGAGGAAGCTCGAGAGGTTATTCCGGCTATTTTTAAGGAATATGAAACAATTTCTAATCGGGCTTATCAGTATGTAGAAAGTTATCAAAATGAAGATTGTGATGTCTTAATGTTTGTTCTAGGTTCTGGATTTAGCAGTGCAAAACGAGCTGTTGATGAATTACGCAAAGATGATAAAAAAGTTGGAGTAGTTACAATCAATGTACTGCGTCCATTTCCAAGTAAGGAATTAATTAAGCATTTTAAAGTGCCTAAAACAGTGATTGTTTGTGATCGTCAGGATAGTTATGGTGCCAATGGTGGAAATATGTCTTTAGAAATAAAGGCGGCAATGCAGGAGGCAGGAATCACTACCCGTGTAATTACGAGAATTTATGGCTTAGGTGGCCGTGATTTTTATAAAGATGATGCAAAAGCATTATTATTAATGGGATTTCAAAAAGATGTAAAATTATTTGATTATTTACATATTTATCCCGGTAAAATTGAACAACCAATAACTCAATTTTTTAAACCAATCAAAGAAACTCCTGATGACTTCAAGTGTGTTTATAATGAAGAAAAACAAATAATGGAAGTTAAGCCGTTTACGCTTAATCAAATTGCAAAGATGCCCCAACGTTTATCTGGGGGTCATGGTGCTTGTCCAGGATGTGGGATTCCCGTCAATGTCAATTTATTATTAAGTGCAATCAGTGGAAATGTTGTTTTATTATTTCAAACAGGCTGCGGAATGGTTGTAACAACTTCCTATCCAAAAACTTCTTTTAAAGTACCGTATGTTCATAATTTATTTCAAAATGGGGCAGCGACACTTTCAGGAATCGTAGAAGCGTTTAACCAAAAAGTAAAACGACATGAATATCCCGAAGGAGAAATTACTTTTATCATGGTTAGTGGTGATGGAGGAATGGATATTGGAATGGGAAGTGCACTAGGTGCAGCTTTAAGAAACCATCACATGATTATTTTTGAATATGATAATGGTGGTTATATGAATACAGGTTATCAATTATCATATTCAACACCATTAGGGGCTAAAAGTTCGACTTCTCATCTTGGTCAAGATCAGTTTGGAAAATCATTTTTTAATAAAGATATGCCAGCAATCATGGCTGCAACAAATATTCCATATATTGCTACTGTAGCTGAATCTAATCCAATAGATTTTGTTAGAAAAGCGATTAAAGCTAAGGCTTATGCTAAAGAGTTTGGGTTAGCATATTTGAGAACTTTATCTGCTTGTCCGTTAAATTGGGGTGATCAGCCAAATTTAGAAAAAAGTGTAATTGAAGCAGGGGTAAATAGTTGTTATTTTCCTTTGTTTGAAATTGAGCAGGGTAAGTATAATCTTACATATGATCCACAGAAAGCAAAGAAAAAGATTCCATTAATTGATTGGTTTGCAATGATGCAGCGAACTAAACATTTAAGTGATCCAAAGTATACAAAAATTGTTCAGGCTGCTCAAGATGAAGTTGATCGACGTTTTGAAATTTTGAAAAAGAGGGCAGATGATCAAATTTAATAAATAATATAAAAGGTTATTGCTTGTTGTGTCAATAACCTTTTATAATGAGTAAAAGAAGGTGATTAATTGTGGAAGTAACTGAATATGCTAAAGATTTATATATTTTAGATGATGGTCAGGTACGAGAATTTCTAATTATCGGTAGAAATGAAGCGATATTGATTGATACTGGTTTTCCTGAGACGAAGATAATTAATGAAGTTCAGAAACTTACTAGTTTTCCGCTTAAAGTACTGTTAACTCATGGTGATGGAGATCATTGTGGGGGACTTGATAGTTTTCAAGAATGTTATGTACATCAGGGAGATAAGGGTTTAATTAAAACAACAATAAAAATTAATTGTTTAAAAGAAAAGGATTTGATTGAAATTGGTGATTACTGTTTTGAGGTAATTGAGATACCTGGACATACTTATGGAAGTATTGCATTTTTAGATATTCAGAAGAAATTATTAATTGTTGGTGATACTGTACAATTAGGACCGATTTATATGTTTGGTGAGCATCGAAATTTAGATTTGTATATTCATAGCTTAGAAAAATTAAATACATATCAAAATCAAATTGAAACAATTTTGCCTAGTCATAATCGTTATCCATTAACTAAGGAGTATATTGGTCATTGTCTATCAGATGCTAGATTGTTAAAGGCACATAAACTTTTAGGTGTTAAACATCAATTTTTACCATGTCGGGAATATCGTGGTAAAAAAATTTCGTTCTATTATTAGAAATAATAACTTTCGTTTTGAGAATAATATGATTGAAACGAAAGTTGTTTTTATTGTATTTGAAATATTAATATGATAAGGTAATAAAAGAAAAGAGCGGTGATGAGGATGGTTAAGATGTTGGCAAGACATACAAAAATACTAGAATTAATAACAGAGAATAAGAAAATGGAAGTAACTAAACTTTCTCAGTTACTCAGTGTTTCACAAGTAACAATTAGAAAAGATTTAATTCAATTGGAAAATAGTGGATTGATTGTTCGTGAGCATGGATTTGCAACTTTAAATTCTAGTGATGATATAAATAATCGTTTAGCTTATCATTATGATATTAAGCAAAGAATTGCTAAATTAGCGGTAGAATCAATAGAAGATGGTGAAACCGTAATGATTGAGTCAGGTTCTTGTTGCGCATTGGTTGCTTTAGAAATTGCGCAGACCAAAAAAGATGTTACGATTATTACTAATTCTGCTTTTATCGCCGATTATATTCGTAAAGTTGCTAAAATTAGAATTATTTTACTTGGTGGTGAATATCAAAATGAATCACAAGTAATGGTAGGACCGATCACAAAAAAATGTGTTGAATCTTTTTTTGTTGATAAACTTTTTATTGGAACTGATGGCTTTACTGAAACCTCAGGCTTTACTGGGAATGATTATATGCGTAGCGAAACAGTTAGAGATATGGCAAAACAAGCTGATAAAGTTATAATTGTGACAGATTCATTTAAGTTTTTGCAAAAAGGGGTTGTAACTTTGATTCCTACTGCGGAAATCGCATGTATTGTAACTGATACTCATATTCCAATAGAATGCGAAAATTATTTATTAGATCATGGAATTGAAGTTAAGAAAGTAGAAAATTAAAAAAGCTTATTTTATAGTAAGCTTTTTAGAAAAAACACTTGATGTCTTCATTGATAAAAATATTTTGATATTCTTTTAAGTCTTCTTTGTGGAGGGCTTTTTTATTTTTTAAACTATATTCTAGATTGAGCATTTCATATTTTTTTTCACCAAATTGATGAAATGGTAATAATTGAACTTTTAAAACACCGATATTTTTTAAGAGTCTTGCTAGTCCTTTGGCATCATTTAATGAATCATTAAAATCTGGAATAACAGGAATTCTTGGTAATACTTCTATTTTGTTTTGTAATGCCCACTTTAAATTTTTAATTATTAAATCATTATAAACACCTGTACCTAAAAAATGCTGCTCACGATCATAATGTTTAACATCAAATAATAACAGATCAAATAATGGAGCAAGTTTAGTAAAAAGCTCATGTTCAATATATCCGGTTGTTTCAATTGCTAAATGAAGCTGATGTTTTTTTAGTTCATTAACTAAGTGAAATAAAAATGCTGGTTGTGACATTCCTTCTCCACCGGAAATAGTAATACCTCCATTAGATTCTTCATAAAAATCTTTATCTTGAAGACAGGTTGTCACAATTTCATCAATTGTTTTATACTCACCTTCATTTTTTAGGGCAATTTGAGGACATTTATTAACACATCTCAAACATCCATTACATTTATTTTGATCAATAATAATTTTATCTGCAATTAATTTAATCGCACCTGTAGGACAATTATTGATACAGGTCATGCAATGCGTACATTTGTTATGATCCCACAAAATTTGAACTGCTTTTAGTTGTGATTCAGGATTAGAACACCACTTACATCTTAATGGACAGCCTTTAAAAAATATAGTTGTTCTAATTCCTGGACCATCATGAATACTAAATTTTTGAATATTAAAAATTATCCCCTTATTTTCCATTATGAATATCTCCTTATCTTTTCATTATTTATAATATCATGTTGATTGCAAATTGTAAATGTTTATATTTCATTTGAAACCAATATATACTGCTTTTGAAATAAAAATATTGACTTATTGTTCGTATATGTTAATATATAGGTGTAAATGAAGTGAATTTATGTTATGAACGAAACTTAATATTTTATTTTAGTAACTTTGGAGGAAAAATATGAAAAACATTGAACATTTTGGTGATTTAACACCTAGAATGAATGATTTTAGAGAAAAGGTTTTAGATAAAAAACCGTATATTTGTGCAGAGAGAGCATTATTAGCTACAGAATCTTATAGATTATATCAAAATCAGCCACCGGTTATGAAGCGGGCACTAATGTTAAAAAATATTTTAGAGAAAATGTCAATTTATATTGAAGATGAAACTTTAATAGTTGGGAATCAGGCTGCTTCAAATAAAGATGCTCCAATTTTTCCCGAATATACGTTAGAATTTGTTATTGATGAATTGGACAAATTTGAAAAAAGAGATGGTGATGTTTTTTATATTACTGAAGAAACAAAAGCAGCTTTACGTTCAATTGCACCATTTTGGGAGAATAATAATTTAAGAGCTAAGGGGGAAGCTTTACTACCTGAAGAAGTAAATGTTTTTATGGAAACTGGTTTCTTTGGAATGGAAGGAAAATTAAATTCTGGAGATGCTCATCTTGCGGTTGATTATGAACAGTTACTAAAAATAGGATTAGTCGGTTATGAAAAAAGAGTGCGACAATTAAAAGCAGAGTTGGATCTATGTGTTCCGGAAAATATTGATAAATATGTTTTTTATAAAGCTGTATTGATTGTAATTGAAGCAGTTAAAACTTATGCTGATAGGTTTAGTCTTCTTGCTCAAGAAATGGCTGAAAATGCTCAAAGTCATAGAAAGGATGAGTTATTAGAAATTAGTAATATTTGTTCTAAAGTGCCTTATGAACCAGCTTCATCTTTTAAAGAAGCGATTCAATCAGTTTGGTTTATTCAATTGATTTTGCAAATTGAATCTAATGGACATTCATTATCATATGGACGTTTCGATCAATATATGTATCCATATTTGAAAGCGGATCTAGAAAAAGGCGTAATCACGGATGAGGAAGCTGTTGAGTTGCTAACAAATTTATGGATCAAAACATTAACTATTAATAAGGTCAGAAGCCAGGCTCACACATTTAGCAGTGCTGGTAGTCCAATGTACCAAAATGTAACTATTGGTGGACAAACTCCTGATAAAAAAGATGCAGTGAACAAACTTTCGTTTTTAGTTTTGAAATCTGTTGCTCAAACAAGATTGCCACAGCCTAATTTGACTGTTAGATATTATAATGGTTTAAATAAAGAATTTTTAGATGAATGTATCGAAGTTATGAAGTTAGGAACAGGAATGCCGGCATTTAATAATGATGAAATTATTATTCCTTCGTTTATTGATCTGGGAGTAAAAGAGGAAGATGCTTATAATTATTCAGCAATTGGTTGTGTTGAAACAGCTGTTCCTGGGAAATGGGGATATCGTTGTACAGGAATGTCATATCAAAATTTCCCAAGAATTTTATTAGCAGTGATGAATGATGGAGTAGATGTAACTTCTGGTAAACGATTTGTAAAGGGTTACGGCTATTTTAGAGATATGAAGTCTTTTGAAGAGTTGCAAGATGCCTGGGATAAGTCAATTAGAGAAATTACCCGATTATCTGTAATTGTAGAAAATGCAGTCGATCTTGCCTCAGAGCGTGATGTTCCAGATATTTTATGTTCAACCTTGACTCAAGATTGTATTGGTAGAGGGAAGACAATTAAAGAAGGCGGAGCAGTCTATGATTTCATTTCTGGATTACAAATTGGAATTGCTAATATGGCAGATAGTTTGGCAGCAATAAAAAAACTAGTTTTTGAGGAAAAAAAGATTACACCGCAACAATTATGGGATGCTTTACAAGATGATTTTATGAGTGAAGAAAATCAAAAAATTCAAAGTATGTTAATTAATGAAGCTCCTAAATATGGGAATGATGATGATTATGTTGATCAATTGGTTGTAGAGGCATATGATTCATATATTAATGAAATCAAAAAATATCCAAGTACTCGATATCAAAGAGGACCTGTTGGAGGGATTCGCTATGCAGGTACTTCCTCAATTTCTGCTAATGTTGGACAAGGATATGGGACAATGGCAACCCCAGATGGTCGTAAAGCCCATACTCCACTTGCTGAAGGTTGTTCTCCAGCTCATGCAATGGATAAAAATGGACCTACAGCGGTATTCAAAACAGTTTCAAAATTACCAATACATGAAATTACCGGTGGTGTTTTATTAAATCAAAAAGTAACACCACAAATGTTAGCGACAGAAGAAAATAAAGAGAAATTAGAAATGATAATTAAAACTTTCTTTAATCGATTACATGGCTATCATGTGCAATATAACGTAGTTTCTAGAGAAACATTGATTGATGCTCAAAAGAATCCAGAAAAGCATCGTGATTTGATTGTTAGGGTTGCAGGGTATTCGGCATTCTTTAATGTCTTATCAAAAGCAACTCAAGATGATATAATTGAAAGAACAGAACAAACATTATAAAAGGGGAATAAAAATGGAATTTATTATTGATACTGTGAATTTAGAGGAAATTAAAGATGCTATAGATCATATGCCAATCGTAGGAGTGACAAGCAACCCTTCTATTGTAAAAGCAACTGCACCAGAAAACTTCTTTGATCACATGAGAAAAGTAAGAGATATTATTGGAAAAGATAGAAGCTTACATGTTCAAGTGATTTCTAAAAATTGTGATGAGATGGTTAATGAAGCACATCGAATTTTAAAGGAAATTGATAATCGAGTTTATGTGAAGATTCCTGTATCATATGAAGGAATCAAAGCTATCAAGATTTTAAAAGCAGAAGGCATCAATGTTACAGCAACTGCTGTTTACGACCTGATGCAGGCATATATGGCATTGGCAGCCGGAGCTGATTATATTGCTCCATATGTTAATCGAATTGGGAACCTTGGTAGTGATCCGTTTGAATTAATCAATGAGTTGTCAAATCGAATCGTGATGGATGATTATGATTGTAAGATTTTAGCAGCCAGTTTCAAAGGTGTCCAGCAAGTAAGAGATTCTTTTAATAGTGGAGCCCAAGCAATTACAGCACCAGTCAGTGTTCTAAAAGCGATTTTTAATAATCCAAATATTGAAAAAGCTGTAGATGATTTTAATCAAGACTGGTATAGTGTTTATGGAGAAAATAAAGGAATTTGTGATTTATAAAAGAAATGGTGGAGGATTCCACTTTTTCTTTTTATTTACCTGTTCAAATTGAAAATTTGAACATATAGACTTAAGTCAGTTGAG
>ERZ1036416.15-NODE-15-length-129668-cov-27.985094_pt1 | contig 129668 bp, 108 predicted proteins | sample MGYA00514219_ERZ1036416 | MGnify/ENA primary metagenome ERZ1036416 (study PRJEB33795, sample SAMN09464945) | human gut metagenome | host: Homo sapiens | place: USA: Stanford, California | collected 2016-11 | study: EMG produced TPA metagenomics assembly of the...
GATGAGGGGTGGGTAGGTGATGGGGTGGAATGGGATGGGCTGCCTGGCCGGAGGCCAGGGACGCTTGGGGGCGGAATTAGGTATGGGAGGGAGCGGATCCGCCGGGCGGCAGCCCTGGAAACGCCTCGGCGTTCCCAGGGCTGTGGGGCGTTCGCCCCATAAAAAGCCGGATAAAAAACCAGGGGGGAAGAGATAATGCATTCTTCCCCCCTGGTTTTTTGTCCGGCTTTTTGCCCGGCTCATTGCTATAGCATTTTTTGCATCTCGTCTGCTACAAACTGTACTTTGGTTCCTACTATTACCTGTACAGATGTCTTGCTGGGCCTCATGACTCCGGCTACGCCTGCGGATTTTATCTTTTTCTCGTCTACTAATGTGTAGTCTTTTATCTCTAATCTCAGCCTTGTAATGCAGTTGTCTAATGTTACTACATTTCCTTTGCCGCCTAATCCTTCTAATATAATGGCTGCTACCTTGGTGAAATCGTCGTTTGCTAATACGGCTGTCATTTCTGCGTCTAAATCTTCTTTCTCACGTCCTGGTGTTGGAAGGTCGAATTTGGTGATGACGGCGCGGAATACTACGTAGTAGATAACTGCGAATACAACACCCTGTACTAACAGCATAAACGGCTGGTTGGCCATTGGAAGCCTGCAGCTGAAGATGAAGTCCGTTACACCTGCGCTGAAGCAGAAGCCTGCGGTCCAGTGGAATGCGGCTGCTACTGCTACGGAAATACCGGTCAGAACGGCGTGTACAAGGTACAGTCCGGGAGCCAGGAACATGAAGGAGAATTCCAGAGGCTCGGTAACGCCTGATACGAAGGATGCTACTGCTCCTGCAATCAGGATACCTGCCGCATACTGCTTCTTCTCCGGCTTTGCTGTCTGGTACATTGCAAATGCAGCTGCCGGAAGGCCGAACATCATTACAGGGAAGAAACCTGCCTGGTACATACCGGTAACACCTTTGATTCCGCCTTCTGCAAAGCCCCAGAATTTGTTGATATCGGCAATTCCTGCAATGTCAAACCAGAATACTGCATTCAGTGCATGATGCAGTCCGGTCGGAATCAGAAGACGGTTTGCAAATGCATAAAGACCTGCGCCTACAGGACCAAGTCCCATGATTTGCTCGCCAACCCATACAAGGGCGTTGAACAGCATCGGCCATACAAAGTACAGGATGGCGGACTCTGCAACCATTACGAAGGATGTAACGATGGGCACACAGCGCTTTCCTGAGAAGAAAGCAAGCGCGGTGGGCAGCTGCGCGCTGCTGAACTTGTTGTAACAAACGGACGCTGTGATACCGGAAATGATACCGATAAACGCGTTGTCAATCTTGGTGAAGGCCAGAGGAGCTTCTTCTGCGCCCATCATAGTGGCAACAACTCCGCTGTTAAGTACTGTGGTGACAGTCAGGAATGCAACCAGACCTGCAAGACCTGCCGCACCGTGCTGGTCCTTTGATAAACCGATTGCCACACCGACTGCAAACAGCATGGGCAGCTTGTCGATTACGGCACTGCCAATCTTCACCAGCGCAAAACCAATGATCTGGATGATACCGGTTACGTCACCGCCCTGCATGGTGGCAGGACACATGGCATAGCCAATACCCATCATAATAGCTGCAACCGGCAGAACGGCAACAGGAAGCATGATGGCCTTACCTAGTTTCTGCAAATACTTCATCATAACATAAATCCCCTTTCTTTTTTAGAGCCTCCTTCTACACTTTTCCCGTAGGAGTACTCTGAATTACATTTTGATAAATACTCTATTCAAACCTGTCTCCAGGCTTAAATCACTGTTACGGTTTCCAGGACAGCTTCCACTTCTTTCATGGCCGCCTCCTCATCGGGTCCGTCGATGCGGAAGATGACCTCATCACCTGCCGTGGTGTTCATGGCCATGATGCTCATGACATCCTTTCCGTCCGCCCTGCGGTCCCCGCAGATGATTTCCACGGAGGAGCTTACATGAAGCATCCTGACCATAAGCATGGCGGCCGGCCTTGCGTGAAGCCCCATTTCGTCTTTTAAGATAAAGCTCCGCTCTATCAACTCATCCCCACCTTTATTCCTTACAGTTTGATGATGGCTGTCTCTCCGGCCTTTACTTCCATTCCGTTCACACATTCCATCTTCGGGAACTGGGGCGTATTGCAGATAATAACCGGCGTAGTCACATCATAACCAGCTTCCTTAATCTTATCTATGTCAAAGTCTAAAAGGAGGTCGCCCTGCTTTACCTTATCCCCTGCTGCCACATGAGCATCAAAGTACTGCCCCTTAAGCTGTACCGTGTCCAGTCCGATGTGGATAATCAACTCCGCGCCGTTGTCTGTCTGCATGCTGATGGCATGCTTTGTGTCAAATACCATGGTCACCAGTCCGTCTGCCGGCGCAACCACCCTGCCGTCCGACGGTATGACTGCTGTTCCCTTTCCCAGAATCTCCTGGCTGAAGGTGGGGTCGCTTACCTGGCTCATGGGAATGGCTGTTCCATTGACCGGCGCTGCGATTATCTTCTCTTCCTTTTCTTCTCCCCCGAATAACTTCTTAAGTGATCCAAACATCCTTGCTGCTCTCCTTTCACGTCCCACAAGGGACCTGTCAAAATAATTATTTAGTCCTGATACGTTTAATGTGCAGGGCCAGGTAAGCCACTTCTTCCTCTGTTACCTGGTGCCTGTACTGCAGCTTGATGAGCGCCTGTATTTTCTGGCTGCAGGCATATTCCTCCGGATACAGACGGTCAATGACCTCCTGGAACTCCAGGTTATCCAGATTCATATGCTCCCCTGTAAATACCCGCTGGGCCAGAAAGCGCAGATGAGTGATGAACCTCTCATAGCTGAGGGACTGCTCATCCAGCTCTATACTAAAATACTCCCTGACCACCTCCAATACCTGCTGTATCAGATTGGTGATCTTAATTGTATCACCCATAGGTGCATCATACTCCGCATTGACGATGTGAAGGGCAATGGAAGCTGCCTCGTCAACCGGGAGCTTTACTCCCAGATCCCTTTCAATCATGGCAATGGCATATTCGCCAATGAGATATTCCGCGTGGTAAAAGCTGCGTACCTCCCTGATTAAGGGATTGGAAAACATCATCTTCTGTTTGTACCGCTCCAGTGCAAAGTTTATATGATCCGTAAGGGTGATATACACATTTGGGTTAATAGGCCGGTTAAGAACCTCTTTGGCATAACCGATGATTTCTGCCGATATCTGTACATGCTCCATGGGAAGGTTCTCCAGCAGTTCCTTGAACTTATCCATGGTGTTCTGACTCTCCAGGCGGAATATCTTCTCCACCTTTTCCTCGTCAATGGTACTGCCTTCCTTTGCTTTGAAGCCAACGCCTCTTCCCATGACGATGATCTCCCTGCCCTCTTCATCGCAGGTGCTCACTACATTATTATTGATTATTTTCGCTATTTTCATAATTGCTCCTGATGAAAACAAAAAAACCAACTTTGTTAAAGAGACCCATGTGCGCATACGCACGGGTACACATCATCCCCTTAACAAACTTGGTTTTGCCTGCCGAACAGTAACAATCCTTATTAATTATTTAATTATAACTTCCAAAGATTTACTTCACTAACAGCATCATAGCAAATCTTAAGATAAAAGTCAACAATATTTTATATAATTTTTATATTTGCCCCCACTCCTGTTGTCAGAATTCCCAACACAGTGCTTGTCATGACTTGACATACATGTAAATAATACCTGTAACAGCCAGATAAAACCAGGTGGCAGGATTGGAAAACCAGGTGGTGAAAAATGACAGCATCATGTACATGGCAATCTGGGCATAGATCACATGGCCTGCCGGACAAGACATCTTCCGCCTGCGCCTTACCAGAAAGTAACATGCAGCTCCCAGAAGTGCGCCCAAAAGCACCATTCCGAAAATGCCGAAATCATAGTAGGCATCATAGAACAGGGTAAGGGTGGTCAGCTCCTTCTTTGTCACAAAGAGAGGAAAGCTCACCAGGACCGGGAACAGGAATTTAAGCCCCGTAAGAGCCCACACCGGAAACAGCATGCGAAGCCCAAAGCTGTGGGATTCCAGCTGCTCCACCAGACAGTTAAAATTATCATAGTTATTGGCAATATACATATAGGGCTGTGTGATGAATATTGGCATATGGCTGTTCTTCATCTCAAAAATGCCGTTCAGGTATTCCACGCTGTGGCTGCGCATAACCGTTAAGAGCAGATAGGCCGGAATCATACAGGCCATCAGCACGCCCACATAGACCAGGCTGAAGGTGCCGCTCATGGAAATATAGGTAAATGCGGCCATGCCCACGGCCAGAATCAGCTGGAACCTGGACACGCAAAGCACCGGCACGGCCAGGGACAGCACCACCATAAGCAGTCCCAGCCAGAATCCCTGATCTCTGGTCAGTCCTCTTCCCCTGCGGGATATCATAAGACTGTACACCACGAACAGACTGGGCACCAGCACGCAGGAAACCGTAAAATAATGGACACCGCTGACATGGAAATAGGAATAGGCATGGGGCACACCGTATGAGAACAGCGGCACAAAGCCCAGCTTCCACGCCTCAAAGAAAAAAGCGAGGAAGGATATGACCACCAGCGCTGCCATGGAATGAAGCAGCCGCTTTGCCTGCAGCGGAGATTCAGCCGAGGCGTAAAAACGGTATACGGACTGCATGTCCGCCGCGCTCCATCCATCATATATCCTGTGCAGCACCTCAAATACAATCCAGAAGGCGAGCACGGCCAGTCCCAGGCAGACCCATGTCCGGAGGTCCCAATCCGTCTGAAGGCGGCTGAGCTTAAAGCAGGATATTCCCTGCCCGCCCACAAAAAAGAGGCAGAAAAGCCCCCGCAGGTGAATCAGGTTGCCCGTCTCCCTGTAATCCTTTATATACAGCCACAAGGCTGCTGTAATTAAAACCAGCCCAGACAGCATATAAAAATGCTGCCGGGCCAATATGAAGCTTATGATATAACAAACCAGATAAACTGCCATTAATCTGTAACCTTCTCCACAAAATCTCTCATGTATTGTTCTGTTTCCGCTGCGGTGGCAAAGCTCATAGCCTTGTCAGCCACTGCCTGAAGCTCCTCCACACTGTACTGGGTAACCATCTTCCTGGCTTTCAGAATGGCGGATGCGCTCATGCTGAATTCATTGAGTCCAAATGCCAGAAGCAGCGGAATCATCATCGGGTCGCTTGCAGCCTCGCCGCACATGCCTACCATAATGCCCGCCTCACGGCCGCAGGCAATAATATGCTTAATACTTCTGAGCACAGCCGGATTAAAGGTGGAATAAAGATAGGATACCTTTTTATTGCCCCTGTCAACAGACATGGTATACTGGGTCAAATCATTGGTTCCGATGCTGAAGAAGTCCGCTTCCTTTGCAAAAATATCTGCAATCAGGGAAGCTGCCGCTGTCTCCACCATAATGCCCACCTGGATGTCCTTGTTGTATGCAATGCCCTTTTCATCCAGCTCCTTCTTGATTTCCTCCACAAGCGCCTTTGCCTGACGGTACTCTTCAATGCAGGTTACTAACGGAACCATAATACGGATGTTGCCGAATGCGCTTGCCCTTAAAAGCGCCCTCAGCTGCGGCTTGTACACATCCTCCCTGCGGTCCAGGCAGAAACGGATTGCCCGGTAGCCCAGGAACGGATTCTCGTCCTTCTCCAGGCCCATGTACGGAATCTCCTTGTCGCCTCCGATATCCAGGGTGCGGATGATAACCGGCTTTCCGTTCATGGCGGCCGCCACCTTCTTATATGCCTCGAACTGCTCTTCCTCTGTAGGCATGGCGTTCCTGTCCATAAACAAAAATTCGGTGCGGAACAGTCCGATGCCCTCTCCGTCATACTGGAGCACCTTATCCACGTCCTCGGGCTTTCCAATGTTAGCCACGATTTCCACCTGCACGCCGTCCTTTGTGACAGAAGGCTTGCCGATATACTGCTCCAGCTCCTTCTTTTCCGCCAGAAACTGCTTTCTCTTCTCCTCGTAATCAGCCGTCACAGCCTGGTCCGGGTTCACATACACTTCGCCGGTGCTGCCGTCCAGCACCACCTGGTCCCCGTCCTTGACGCCGTCCATAAAGCCGGTGACAGCCACCACAGCCGGAATCTCCAGTGCTCTTGCCAGGATTGCGCTGTGGGAGGTCTTGCCGCCCAGCTCCGTGACAATACCGGTTACATTGGCGGGATTGATTCCCGCTGTCATGGACGGGGTCAGATCCTTTGCCACTATGATACTGCCTTCTGGCAGGGAGGAAATGTCCACAGACTGGATTCCCATAAGCATCTGCTGCATACGGGTCTTGATGTCGCGCATGTCCGTGGCTCTCTGCTGCATCAGTTCGTCTCCCATGGAGGCAAACATATCCGCATACATATTGCACACATTCTCAATGGCGTATTCACTGTTTACGCCGTCATTCCTGACGGAGTTCTCTATCTCCCCTGTCAGCATTGGGTCTGCCAGAAGCATCATATGTCCCTGCATGATTTCCGCTTCCTTCTCTCCCACCCTGGTTGCCAGGTCCTCTGCCAGTTTCTCTGTGGCCTTGATGGTCTCGTCCAGCGCTCCCTTAAAACGCTGCACCTCCTCTTCCACATTGTTTACCGCCTGCCTGGTAATAACCAGCTGTGCTTCCTCCACAATCACTGCTTTTCCAATTCCAATTCCTGCAGAAGCGCTTGTTCCCTTGTACATCTTCTTGTACCTCCTTATTAAAAATTCATTTATACTCACAACCTTTGGTTGCCGTCAATCTACTCGCCTAACCCAGCCTCCACGATACCAACCATGGCTTCCAGTGCTTCCATCTCATCTGGCCCCTCACAGACGAATTCAATCTCGTCTCCAGATTTCACGCAAGCCCCAAGGACGCTTAATACACTCTTGGCATTGGCCGTGGTGGTGCGCACCTTGAAGGATATTTTTGATTTATAACGCAGTGCCTCCTTGCAGAGGACTCCCGCCGGACGCAGATGCAGACCGGACGGATTCTTGATTACAGTTGTTTTGCTTACCATGATACCTCTCTCCTTGCTTTTTGTTACTGACCGGGCTCTGCCTTGGACGTGCCGGCAGGACCTTCTGATGTCTCACTTTCTGTCCCTTCCTGGCTCTCATTTGTGCTGGCCGCAGTACTGTCAGCCGACGGCCCTTTTTCTGTCACCGTCACCTGGATACGGTCGTAGCTCACCAGTTCATAGGCATCGCCCAGCTGGAACGTAATCTCCCCGCTGTTCTCTCCCGGAACCATATCCTCCACATCCATCTCAGCGCCCAGAGCGGCAGACGAAAGCTGGTCCAGATCTTCCTTCAGGCCTCTTATGACCACATTCACAGAATCCCTGTCATACTGGTATTCATAATCGCTGTGGTATCCCACCCGCTTAATCTGGCTTGTCTTAAGCTCAAATGTCCTGCTCTCCAAAGCCTCCACCTTGATGACAACCTTCACCTCTTTGGATGACTCGTCCGAAAGGTACACTCCCTCCGGCAGATACTGGCTGATATCCAGGGTAACTTCCTTATCCCCTGTGGCTCCGTCCATATTCAGCTCAGAGCTTGGGATGGTAATGGAATTAATATTGGCCAAATCGGACTTCAGACCATTGACAGCCACAGAAGGACGGCTGCTCTCTATCCCCGTATACCGGTATCCGTCCGCCACCCTGCCCTCCGGCTCAAAGTTCAGCACCAGGCTCTTGCGCTTGAGAATCGGCATGGTATAATCCACACTGGAGCGGCTGAATGTGATGCGCTCGTCAGTGGGTATTTCATTTTCATTGGCGTCAAAGCACACCACAGGAGCGCTGTCCGACAGGTTGGAGTCAGCGCCGTCCACATTGATCACAATTCCCACCGCGCTGATCTGCCCCACCACGGACATGGGACCGCTGACATTTATATAATTCGGTGAAACAGAAGGTGTTCCTTTATCGTATCCTTCGGCAGCTTCCCCTATGACCTTGGCCCTGATCTCAAAGGACTTGCGCTGCAGATCCTCTGTCTTGACGCGGATGACTCCCGGCTTTGCCACCGGAGTGTCCAAAAGACGTCTGTTGTTCTTAACCTCTATCTTCACCGGCACTGCGCCCGTAGGTTCATATATATCGGCCAAATCTATATAGGCCCTGAAATCCGAGGCGCTGATGCCTGCCTTATCCAGTGTCCTTACACGGTAGCTGACGGTAACAGTATCCTTATCCGTCAGCAGCTCATATGTCTTGCCGTTGGATGTCAGGATTCCTTCGTTGACAATATCTAACGGCACCTCCTTTGAATCTGAGTCCTCCGGGTTATTGATATTCACCACTGCCAGCCAAACAAAAAATGCCAGGAAGACAGAAAGTACTTTAAGCCCAATATTGTTAGACAGCTTTTTTTCCATTCTTCAGCCTTCCCTTCCATATTTTCAATCGGTTCAATGAAACAGTCTCCTCTTTCACATTGGAAAGTACCTTTTTGAGGCTTTCTGCATCTGGTATCCTGGACAGCACTCCTCCTTCTGCTACCGATACCCTTCCGGTTTCCTCCGACACCACGATGGTAATACTGTCCGTGGATTCACTTACACCCACAGCCGCCCTGTGGCGCGTGCCCAGGTCCTTGCTGATGCTCATGTTATCAGTCAGCGGCAGATAACAGGTGGCCGCTGTAATGCGGTTGCCCCTGATAACCACTGCCCCGTCGTGAAGAGGTGTGTTGTGTTCAAAAATATTAATCAGCAGCTGGCTGGTGACCAGGCCGTTGATTTCGATTCCCGTCCTCTCTATCTCCTTAAGGGAAGAACCACGCTCAATCACCATCAGGGCGCCTGTCTTTACCTTGGCCATCTCAAAGGTGGCCCGTACCAGCTCGTTGATGGTCTTGTCGTTAAAGCCCTGGTTATCCTTGCCCTCGTCAAAGGAAAAGAGATAGGACATGTAATTGCGGCTTCCCAGCTGCTCCAGAGCTTTTCGAAGCTCAGGCTGGAATATAACCAGAAGGGCCGTCACCGCAATGGTCGTGGTATTCTCCAGAATCCACAATATGGTGGTCAGATGAAGCACGGCGGCAAACAGCACAAACACCAGGATAACCAGAAGTCCTTTTAACAGGTTCCAGGCCCTGGTGTTCTTAATCCACACCAGAAGTTCATAGACCAGAAAGGAAATAATCACGATTTCCAGAATATTCCCCACTGATATCCTTGGCAGCAGCGACAGCCAGGATGTCACTTTTACCAGTATTTCCGCCATACTCTCACCTCCTTACGTTCACTTTTTTTCATTAATAAGAATTTCTCTCCCTTGTGCCGCGTTTATGGGTACTGATTTTCTGTACCTTCACATCCGGGGTGCTCACGGTCATCTTGGGCACCGCCTTCACATAATAATAATAATCATCGTCCTCGAACTGCACATATTCGGTCCGGGTATAATCCACAGACAGGACAAAAAAATTGAACACAGCCGCTATGGCTGCCGATAAAACAAGTCCCAGAATCATCTGTCCCACGGGAACAGATACCCCAAACACAAAATCTCCCACAAATATAGCCAGAAGCTCCGCCACGGCTCCTGCCACAATGGCAACCACCCATGCGTAATCCATGGACAGCCTGCGTATGAGATACACCACGATGATGCCCACCGCGCAGGTGGCAATCATGACCATCATGGTCTGGTTAAAGAGCACGGATTTAAGAATCTGGCTGTATTTCTGTACAATATCCACGGAGCCGTCGCTGGCAGCCAGGATGCCCGCATTCTGCTTCACATATATGAGCAGGTAATACAGGAACACGCCGCATCCGACGGGAATCACGGATGCCAGGCTTCCTCCCAGTCCAACCAGCAAAGGAACCACATAGGGGATCTTAAACAGGAAGGCAAGAGGTGTCAGAACCATCAGATAACTGTCCCCGGGCTTGAATCCGTAGTAGAGAATGGCAATGGTCAGTATGAGCACAATGGCAATCAGGGCCATCTCCAGTGAAACCGCATATACATGGGCAATCATCAGGCAGCCCGCCAGGAACACGATGGCGCCGTAAGGCAGGAACGCGCTGACCAGACAGACCGGAAGAATAACCAGGGGACTTTTAAGTTTTGCCATATACCCGATATTCGTATTAAGGCTTACCATGGTGCAGAGCGCAAACAGGAAGCGCACCACCGGCTGTATTCCGTAACTGTAGCGGTTGTAAAATCGTTTCAGATGTTCTTTCCATAGCAGAAGACTTGTCATCTAACCCTTCCTCCTCTGTTGTCCTTGGTCCTGTCGGTCCTGTCTTTGTTGTCGTACTTCTTGACCAGGTGTCTCAGTCTGGAGGCATACATGGTCTGGGAACGGGACGCGTAGTCGTACCTTCTGGAATATACTATCCAGGTCACAAACAGGTAAAATACCAGTCCCCCCACATAAAGGATGCCCCAGTTCCTGCCGCACTCAAGCAGTTCTTCTATGCTCATGCCGCCCAACAGCACGTCCAGTTTGTAGAGGACCCACAAAAGCAGCATCAGCAGGTAGCAGAAGGTATAACCGAAAAAGGAGCGGAACATCTGTCCGCCGACATAATCTTTTTTAAAATAACGGTTAATTGGAAATATCTTCCTGCCCTCATTCTTTTCAAATATGGCCAGCCCAGTCATATATCTGACCTTTTCTTCGTTCAGCATACAGGTACCTCTTAGGCTTTTTCATAACATATCAATTTAGTATACCACAACTTTTTCAGATTTGCGACACTATAAATCAATTTTTATGATTTTGTAAGGAACTGGAATTTGCCTTAAGAAACCGCCCTATTTTCCCACCAGCACCACCACGGTTCTGGGACGAATCCTGAATCCGTCTGCCCCCAGGGGACCCGGACAAGGCGTATCCTCCCAGGTGTCTGCCGCCAGCTCCCATTCCATTCCGTCCGGAAGTACAGGCAGCTCCACATCAAGCTCCTCCCAATATGCATTGGACGCAATGTACACGGTCTGAGGGCCTTTTCCCTCCTCCCGGCCCGCAAACATGACGCCCACATATCGCTCGTACTCCGCAAAGGAGCTGCACCAGGGCTTTACTCCGTGAAAGCTCACATCCGGGAAACCGCAGGCCCCGCCGCTCACATTGGCGCGCACCAGGCGGTGGGTCTTGCGAAACCGTATCATATATTGGAAGAAACTAAATATATCCTTATACTTCCCCAGCCGTCCCCAGTCCAGCCATGAAATCTCATTGTCCTGGCAATAGGCATTATTATTGCCAAACTGGGTGTTGCAGAACTCATCTCCCGCCAGAAACATAGGGATTCCCCTGCTGCACATAAGGAGGGCGCAGGCGTTTCGCACCATGCGCCGCCTCAGGGCTTCCACCCCGGGATCGTCTGTTTCCCCCTCTGTGCCGCAGTTCCAGCTGTTGTTGTCATTGGCGCCGTCCGTGTTGTTCCATCCGTTTGATTCGTTGTGCTTTACATTGTAGGAAAACAGGTCGTAAAGGGTAAAACCGTCATGGCAGGTAATGAAATTCACGGATGCGTTCTTCCTGTCATGGTCCGCATATATATCCCTGGATCCGGCGATTCGCAGGGCAGCCGCCTGCGCCATGCCCTGGTCCCCCTTGATATGGCGGCGCATATCGTCCCTGTACCTGCCGTTCCACTCTGCCCAGCGGTTCCAGGACGGGAAGGTCCCCACCTGATAAAGACCGTCCGCATCCCACGCCTCGGCTATGAGTTTGACATCGCCCAGAATGGGGTCAAAGGCAAGACTCTGAAGCAGGGGCGGCTTGCTCATGGGCGTGCCGTCCTCGTTGCGTCCCATGATGGAGGCCAGATCAAAGCGGAACCCGTCAATCCGGTACGCCGTAACCCAATAGCGCAGGCAGTTGAGAATCATCTGCTGGACAATGGGATGATTGCAGTTTAATGTATTGCCGCAGCCGCTGAAATTGTAGTAGTATCCCTCAGGAGTCAGCAGATAATATATATTATTGTCAAATCCTTTAAATGAAAAGAAGGGCCCGTTTTCATTCCCTTCCGCCGTATGGTTGAATACCACATCCAGATAGACCTCTATCCCGTGCTGGTTGAACACCCGTATCAGGTTTTTAAGTTCATAGCCCTCCCGGTTGTACTCTGTACCGGCCGCGTAGCTGGTATTGGGCGAAAAAAAGCTTACGGTGTTGTATCCCCAGTAATTATAAAGCTTACGGCCGTCCACCTCCCGGTAATCCTGCATCTCGTCGAATTCAAATATGGGCATCAGCTCCACCACGTTCACACCCAGCTCCAGCAGATAAGGAAGCTTTTCCACCAATCCCTCAAAGGTTCCCGGATGAAGTACGGCTGAGGATCCGTGCATGGTAAATCCCCTTACATGAAGTTCATAAATGATTAAATCCTCCATGGGGGTCAGGGGCTGGGCCATATCCGCCCAGTCAAAGTCATCCCTGACCACCCTGGCCTTATAGTGCTGGCATCCCGGCAGCGGTTCCCCCCACCGGCTCTGTCCGGTAACCGCCTTGGCATAGGGGTCCAGCAGATACCTGGTCTTATCAAATATAAGCCCTTTTTCCGGTTCATATGGGCCGTCCACCCGGTACGCATACTCAAATTCACCGATATCCAGCCGGAACACAATCATGGAGTACACATTGCCAATGCGGTAATGCTTTGGAAAGGGCAGGACCGCATAAGGCTCCTCCTCTGTCCGCCGAAACAGCAAAAGCTCAATATCTGTGGCTCCATGGGAATACACTGTAAAGTTGACTCCCCCGGGTATGGCGGTGGCTCCGTTGATCTCATAGAATCCCGGCCTGACCGCGTATCCTCCCACGTAATCCATGGGTACCAGGTGAATGGTGCCGGGCAGGGCCAGATGGTCGATACAGTTTGTTTTTTGATCCCATGTTATGCCGTCTGCGGGGCCGGCAGCTTTCTTTCCCTTATCCTCCATACATTCCTCCTATATGCGCCCTTGTGAGGCTGTTTCAGGCATTGTATTAACAATATACAACATCCCAGGGCATATTACAAGACTTGGAAAAAGCCGCCGGACCCAAACTGGTCCGGCGGCTTTTTCCTTCTGTCTGTTTTCACGCTGACAGCTCATCTTATTTTATTTCTGATATCTCTCCCACTTTATCTTTTCCATGGGCAGCTCATCCAATTGATGGGCAGGCGCCTCTGCATCCGGCATTCCAAGGGTAAGGATGGCTTCCAGCTTATAATTTTCCGGAAAGCCCAGGCGTTCCCTTACATATTCCTCCGTGGTTTTCTCATCCGCGTTCCTGAGCCTGCCCTGGACCCAGCAGCTGCCGATCCCCAGGCTGGATGCCATCAGATGCATGTTTGCCATGGCAACGGAACAATCCTCAATCCACACGTCCTGCTCGGTTTCGTCGCCTATGACAACGATAGCGCACTGTGCTTCCTTCAGCATTTTCACGCCTCCTGCCCTGCATCCGGAGAGATCATCCAAGGTCTTTCTCTGGCGCACCACGATAAACTCCCACGGGCGTTTTGCCTTTCCCGACGCCGACAAAAGGCCTGCCTGAAGCACTTTCGTAAGACTTTCCTCCGGAATCTCCTCACCGCTGTAGTTCCTGATGCTGCGCCTTCTTCTCATAATCTCTAATAAATCCATGGTCTTCTTCCTTTCTGCTGCTGCATCCATATGATGCCGGCTTACAGTTTCAGATACGCTTCCAGCACATCCTTCATATCGCAGGTCATACCGTAATCCGCGATATTAAAGATCGGCGCGCTTTCATCCTGGTTGATTGCCACAAAGAGCTTGGTATCCTTAATGCCCTCCGTGTGCTGGATGGCGCCGGATACACCCAGGGAAATGCATACCTTTGGCCGTATCGTAAACCCGGTCTGTCCAATCTGATGCTCAAAAGGTATAAATCCGGTGTCTGCCAGAGGTCTGGTGCCTCCGATTGCTGCTTCCAGCTTTTCAGCAAAGGCTTTTAAGAGTGTAAAGTTTTCCTCGCTCTCAGCGCCGCGTCCGCCCACTACCACCACCTCTGCCGCAAGGATACTGTCCGTATCATTCATTGCAGGGGCGCTTGACATCACCTGAATCCCTGATTCAGGAAGGGTGATATCTTTGTAATATGTGACATCTGCCCTTCTGCCCTCCTGGGCCTCACAGGGGGTGTACACACCCGGCCTTACCGTCATCATCTGGGGATAAACACCTTCCTTTGTCACGATGGTGACAAATACGTTTTCCCCAAAAGAAGGTTTGTTCTGCTTGATGAAAAAGGTCCCGTCCTCCCTGGTATCCACGGCTAATTCCGTACAGTCCGCAGTCATTCCACAGCCAAGGCGGGCAGCCACTCTGGAAAAAACGGAGCGGCCCGTGGGGGTAGCCGGAATCAGAACACTGGACGGGTCTATGCGCTTCAGCATTTCCGCCATTGCCTGGCTTACCGCATCGTCCTGGAACAGGCAGTTTCTGTCTGTCTCAACGGCATATATCTCGTCAAACCCAAGCTGTTCCAGCTGGGCCACCAAAGCCTTGCAGTCCTCAGCCAGGACAGCGGCCTGTATCTTTTCACCGGTGGTCTCTTTGATACAATGAGCTGCGCGGACCAGTTCTGCCACAACGGGTTCTAAGTTCCCATTATAATTTTCTGCAAAAACACAAATTCCGTTCGCCATCTATTCCTTTCCTTTCTCAATCTCAATCAGTTCCTTGAGCTTGGCTGCCAGTTCCTCCGGAGTACCTGAAAGCATCTGGGCTCTCCTGGTACTCTCAGGCTGAAATGAATCCGTCACCATTGTGGGAGATCCCGGAAGTCCAATCTCGTCCGCCGCCATCTTAAGGTCTGCATTGGTATATATCTCCAGGGGCTTGTTCTTGGCAGCTCTCTTGGAACGCAGGGTCGCCAGACGCGGTTCATTGCTTCCGAAGCACACGCTCACCAGCGCGGGCAGGGCCGCCTTAATCTTCCACTCCATACCCTGGTACTTTTTCACAGCCGTGATACAGTCCTTGTCATCCTCATCATATGAGAGTCCCTGTATTTCAGCTACATGGGGGATGCCCATGTATTCCGCCACCATAGCTCCCACCTGTCCGGTGGCGCCGTCAGCAGACAATGCGCCGCTTAAAATCAGGTCGAATTTCCCGTATTTCTCAATGCTTCTTGCCAGCACCTTGGCTGTGGCAATGGTATCTCCTCCGGCAAGGCACCGGTCTGTGATGAGACAGCTCTCATCACAGCCCAGGGCCATAGCGTCCCTTAATGCTTTCTCCGCGTCAGTGGGGCCCATGGTGAACACGGCCACCTTACCGCCGGTCTGCTCCTTTAAGACCATGGCGGCCTCTATGGCGTTCAGGTCCGCAGGATTGATCATGCCTTCTGAACTGGAACGGATCAGGGCATGGGTTTCTGGGTCAACGGAAACATCGTTGGAAACAGGAACCTGTTTTATAAGAACCGCTATATCCATATTTTCTCCTCTCCGCCGCTTTCTTATTTTAACAGACGCTCAAACGCCCAGTCTTCCAATAAAGGTGTCTTTTCTCCGCGCATAATGAATTTTGCAAGGTCTCTGCTGGCGGCAGGTGCCTCGATAACGCCGTTCCCGCCGTAACCGGTTGCCAGGATATAGCCCTCCACCGGTGTCTCTCCCAGAATCGGAAGGAAATCCTTTGGCTCCGCACGGTATGAAAGCCAGGATGATACCAGTCCGCTGTCCACGATTCCCGGTACCCTGCACTCTAACTGATCTAACAGGAAGTCAATGAAGTAATCATCGGTTCCGCCTGTGGCCGGAAGTTTGTCCGGATCCCACTGGCCTGCGTGCATAGGATTGCTTAAATCCATGGAAAGGTGGGACTTGCAGATAAAGATGTTGTCTCCTGCGCGCAGGGCGTAGAAGGCCGGGTATTTAAGCACCGGGAAGGTATAGCCCAATTTCTTGCCTGGAGGGCATAAGAAGAAGGCTTCTGCCTTTGTATGCCAGATCGGCACGTCCATGCCTACCATCTCGCCGGTAAATTTGCTCCATGGGCCGGTACAATCCACAACATAGTCAAATTCATAATCCTGGCCGTCGTCTGTCTTAAGGCCTTTTATTTTATTGCCCTCTTTCAGAACTTCCGTCACCTTTACGCCGGTCTTGATAACTCCGCCGTTTTTCTGCATCTTCTTTGCGTAGGTGTTGGAGATCATGGTTCCGTCAAAGTATCCGTCATCCTGTGTGTAGCCTGCGCCCAGGATATTGTCTGTGGAGATGTCAGGAAGGATTTCCTTGATTCTGTCCTTGTCCGTTATGTACTCGCCTGTATAGCCGGCTGCCTTTGTCAGGGCGATGCCGGTCTTAATGGTGGCCTCTACCTTCTCATCTGTTGCAACCACCAGAGTACCTGTTTTATCAAATCCGGCGGAACCCTTTTCCTCTGCTTCCATCTTTAAATATGACTCAAAGCCATACAGCCTTACGTCCCAGTATCTGTTTCTTAAGGAATCGTCAAAGAGACATACGGTTCCAGCGGACTTTGCTGTGGAAGCTCCGCCGATGGTATCCTTCTCAAACACAATTACCTCTGCATTGTCATAAAGACTCAGATGATATCCGAGACATGTTCCCGAAATACCTCCGCCAATAATACCAATTCTTTTCTTTTCCATAACTTTACCTGCCTTTCACATTTTTATTTTTTTATCACAAGGTTTATATATCATCTACACGAAGGACTGTTTCCAGCAGCACCCTGCACCCCTGTCCGATATCCCGTCCCTCTGTAAATTCATATCTGGAATGGCTGATTCCCCCCACGCTTGGCACAAATATCATGCCTGTGGGAAAAACTGTTGTCATGAGCAGTGAATCGTGGAAGGCCCCGCTTGGGACTTTCGTGTAAGGAATATCCAGTTCTTTGACAGAGGCTTCAATGGCATCCTTCACCCATTCGGTCATGGGCGCCGGCTCATGGTAGGAGAACCGGTTAAAGCTGTATTCTTCCCCCATCGCCTCACAGATTTCCCCAAGGCACTCTCTCAGCTTCTGTTCTATGGTTTCCATCACTTTCTCATCCTGGTCGCGTATCTCCAGGTGGAAGAAAGCCTCCCCCGGAATCACATTCACTGAGTTGGGCACCACCTTCATGGTTCCCACGGTTGCCACTGTAAACGGATTACCGTAAGCAGCTACGATTTCCGGAACCCGGGCCACGAATCTGGCCGCAGCCACCAGCGCGTCCTTTCTGTCCTCCATCACCGTGCTCCCGGCATGGTTGGCCTCTCCCGTAATCTTGATTTCAAACCGGCTCACTCCTGCAATGGATGTCACCACACCTACGGGAATCTGCTTCTTGTGAAGGGACGCCCCCTGTTCCACATGCAGTTCCAGGAAACAGTGCACAGAGTCTTTGGGCCGTCTGGCATTGCCCAGGTCAGCCACCTTTAATCCGCAGGCCTTAAGCACATCTCCTCTGGCCTGTCCGTACATATCCAGGTCCTCCTCGCTGACATGAAGGTCCTGTCCGCACATGGCTCCGCTTCCCAACATTCCGCTTCCGAACCGGAAGCCCTCCTCATCCGTAAATACCACAATCTCCAGCGGATGGCGCAGTTTTCTGCCGCTCTCAATCAGTGTCTGGCAGACCTCCAGGCCGGCTACGCAGCCCAGCGCCCCGTCATACCTTCCGCCGTCCGGCACCGTGTCCAGATGGGAGCCTGTCATGATGGCAGGCAGTGTTTTATCCTCTCCCTCCAGTCTGGCAATCAGGTTTCCGGCAGCATCCATCTTAGGTTCTATTCCCAGCTTCCGGAAATAGTCCATGAAGATCTCCCGTCCCTTCCTGTCCTCCGGCGAATATGCCATGCGGGTGAATGTTCCGTCTTCCTGGGCTCCGCATTGGTACAGCTCTTCCAGCCGTCCGAGAACCCTGTCTAAATTGATATCCATTTAACCCCTCCTCGCTTCTATTCGTTGTCAATCTTGCACACACCGTTTATTTCTTTCCTGAACTTCTTATCTATATTGCACATTATAGATAATATTTTAACAGATTGCATCGGAGCAAACTGATAAAAATGGAGAGATAATTTATCTAGTCTGGATAAACTATCTCTCTATGGTATATTACAGGCTGAATTCTCACAGCCGCAACCCCCTGCTGCTATATAAAATCCTTGTTGTAATTCTCTATCATCTTATACACCACCAGTCCAATCCGCACCGCCAGCACCTCGTTGGCATTGTCAAAATCAATCCCGGTCAGCTTCTCTATTTTTTCAATGCGGTAAACCGCTGTCTTATAGTGAACATAAAGATCCTGGGCCGTTTTGGAAAGGTTCAGATTCCGGTCCAGATACGCCCTCAGGGTCGTAATCAGGTCATCCCTCTGGGGTTTCTTATAGTTATAAAGCTTCTGAAGCCCTTCTGGCACATACTCCAACAGCATGGAAGGGTCGCTTAACTGGCACAGCAGCTTAAATATGCCCAGGTCCGCAAACAGCATAATCTGGGGGCCTCCGTCCTCCGGCGTCTCTCCCGCCACATCCACGAACATGAACGCCTCGTTGGCTTCTTTAAAGCTCTCCGGAAGATTGATGATGCCGTCCACCACTCTGCCTGCTCCCGCTTTGATTTTTAGATACTTGTTATATCTGGCCACGTCCGCCTGAACCTGTTCCGCTATCTTTTTGATGTTTTTGCGGTATTCCTCCTGGGTCTGCTCCCTTTCCACCTCCTGTATCACCACGATTTTATCGAGATCGTTATGGATTTTGGCTTTGGATATACGGCTTCGGATTAAATCGCTTAAGACATCAATATCTTTTACCTTTGCCTTAAAGTCTCCCCTGGCCATGCTTTCGTTTGTCATGCCGAACACAATCACACGGTAGCTGCCGTTGATGTCGACCCCCAGCAGGCTGGTATTCTTCTGGAGTTCTCCCATGGAATGGATTTTTCCATTGAGAATATTGTGTATAATGTCATTCTGGAACTTCTTCTCCAGCTCCGTCACCGCGTACTGTCTGGAAAACTCAAAGCGCAGGGCCGTAATGGCGCTCTCTGCGGCTATGCAGTCCATGGTCCCAAAGGGCTGGTTTAACTCTGTCACCACCAGGTATATCTTCTCCCGGAAACTCATCTTCACCTGGATCAGGCACTGGGGGATCTCTCCCTTCTGCCTCATATAGGTGTAATTGGAATAAGTGCCCGGATCAAACGGCACCGCGTCCCTGCTGACGGCGAACTCTCTTGGCGCCTGATCCGTAGCCGCCAGGCAGGTCAGGTTCTGGTTGTATACGGCTACCGGGTTGCGGATCAGCTTGGAGAGCACATCCAGTATCTCATCCACACCTTTTCCTGTGGAATCAGGGGCTATGGCAAGGGCTGCAAAATTGTCGTGGGTTGTCTTAAAATACTTAAGCCTGGTAACCTCCTCGTTAAAAAGCCGTTCCATAATCAGACTCATGACATCCCGGAAAGAAACCTCGAACGGCACCTCCAGAACCGGAATGTTATGTTCCTGGGCAAATGTAAACAGCAGTTCAATCTTGGTGTCCGCATTCTCCACCTTCCTGCCCCGCTTTAACACAAGGGCACTGACACTCTTTCTGCTCAGCTCGTTGATATACGTGCGGAATTCATCTACCGTACAGGATCTGAAAGCATACAGACCTGTCAGAAGTACCTCCCCGCCGTCAATAAACTTTACGATGTCCGGCGCCTCAATGATTGTCACACCCTTAATTTCCTTGTCCAGTCCCCTGTCGCCTGCAAGTACCTTGATATCCTTCATTTCCTCTGCCAAAAGAAGTTCTCTTACTGTTAATCCCATCTTTTCCCTCACCGCCATCATTTGTCCTGCCAACACTACCTCCTAATTATAGCACAAACAGACACAGACGTATAATAAAATATCACGTCTGTGTCCTTTTGCTATTTATATGCTATTTCATGACCTTTTCTTTTGCCAGCTTCTCCATAACCACTGCCGCTTTGGCCAGATCGCTGTATTTGGTGAACTCAACCGGGCAATGGCTCCGTCCGTCCTTGCTCGGCACAAACAGCATGACTGTGGGAAGTACCTGACCGATTTCCAGGGCGTCATGGCCTGCGCCGCTTAACATCCTCTTGCAGCTGTAGCCCCGCTCCCCGCATTCTTTCTCCATGATATCCAGCATTTCCCCTGAAAGCTCCACAGGAGTTATGGTCAGTTTGTTCTCCATGTCAAAACTGCCGCCATACTCACCAACCGCCCGCTCAAGAGCCTTTCTGATCCTGTTTGTAATATCATTTATATTGTCGTTATTTCTGGAACGGATATCCACTGTGAACTCCGCTGTATCCGCCACAATGTTCATCCCGCCCGGTATGGTGTTCACATATCCCACCGTAGCAACGGTTCCGTCCGCTTTTTCCCTGGCCCAGTCAGCTATTCTTGAGATAACCTTTGCCGCCGCGTCCACCGGGTCCATCCTCATATCCATGGGTGTGGTTCCTGCATGGTCGGCCCTGCCGTGCACCGTCACCATGTAGCGCTGAATGCCCACGATACAGTCTACCAGTCCAAGCTCTGTGCCTTCCGTATCCAGGACCGGTCCCTGCTCAATATGCGCCTCCAGGAAGCAGCCGATTTTTCCGTCTTCCCAGATTGCTTCTTTGATCCGCTCCGGATCCATACCGTATTCCTTCATGGCCTCATAGATGGATATACCGTCTTTGTCACGGAATTTTTTCATGTAGTCCACATCCCTGTGACCAAGGATGGCTCCTGAGCCAAAATAGCCGGTTCCAAACCGTGTTCCCTCTTCGTCACAGAATCCAACCACCACGAAATCTCTCTTAGGCCTGATTCCTTCTTCTAAAAGGAGACGTGCCACTTCAATGGCGCAGATGACGCCGGCTATCCCATCATAGTCTCCGCCGTTATATACAGAGTCATAGTGGGAGCCCATCATGACACAGGGTAATTGGGAGTCCTCACCCTTTAATACCCCAATCACATTGCCGGCAGCGTCTTCTCTCACATCAAGTCCGCTCTCCGTCATCAGCTCCTTTAAATACTCTACGGCCTGCCTGGCCTCTTTTGTGAACGGCAGCCTGGTGCAGCCGTTTCCCGGTGTTGCCGTAAACTGTTTTAAATGCTCCAAATCCCTGGCAATCCTGCCTGTAATCTCCTCAATCACCATTAGTAAACCCTCTCTATTCTTTATTTGGAAACCAACTTGTGTTTCCTCTTATTTCTTTCTGTCTAATACATATACCTTAAACGGCGAGTACAGCATAGCCGCCACCAGCAGAATAAATCCCAACAGGCATACCCCGTCTCCCTGCATCTTAAGTCCTGTCAGTATCAGGGCAAAGGCCGCCAGGATGGCTGCAAAGGCCACTGTGAGCCTGCCCCCTTTTGTCTTGAAAAATTTCTCTGTCTCCATATGTCATCCTCCTCTGCCCCGGCACTGCCTGCGCGTCATGAAACAGCCACTGATAAAAATACGATAATACCGATTGCCAGCGTCATAATGGTCGTGAAGGGTATGATTCTCTTTAGCACCTGTCCCTCGCTTCCCAGGATTCCCGCTGTGGTAGTCCCCAGGATGATATTGCTGGGGCTGATGGCGCTTCCGATAGAACCTCCCGCTGTCTGGGCGCCCAGGATTGGCGCCTGGTTCAGATGAAGCAGATTGGCTGTGGTTACCTGAAACTCTCCAAAGAGTATATTAGATGACATATTGCTTCCGGTCATGAACGATCCCACCATTCCCACCAGAGGCGCCAATATGACATAAGTCTTGCCAAGTACCCTTGCTATCCCGTCCGCCAGCACGCTGGTCTGCCCTGTTCCGCCCATGATTTTGGACATAATGACAAGACCGATGATAGCGATTCCCGACGGCATGGACATGGTTATGGAACGGACAAACACACGCTTTACGCCTCCCGGACGAATCCATCCGTGCCTGCCGAAATACACCAGCCCTGCAATGGATGACAGAAACAGGAACATACTGGCGTGGGTAAAGGGCCGCAACGGCGAAAATTGTTCCGTAGCCTGGTTGACGAATCCATACCCCGTGGAAGTCTCTGGAAAGGAAAATCCAATGGACACCTGGTTCAGGAAACGATTTACCGGAGGCACCACCAGCACCACCATGGTAACCGCAGTCAGCAGGATATAAGGCACAAATGCCTGTACCAGCGTCATGCCGTCCGGAGTCTCCTCCGATGTGCCGGACGCGGCGCCACGGTCCATAATCCGGCTGTCCTCCACACTCCACTCCTGTCTGTACATCTTCATTCTGCCTATCAATATCAGGGCCACCAGGGAGAGACAGGCCGGAAGGAAGCAGGCTATGGTTGTATTGACCCGGGTCAGAAGCAGCTCTCCCCCTCCCTGAATCAGGGACAGGATAAGGAGGGCGGGAAGTCCCTTCCTCACAGCCTTTCCTTTTCCGTAGAACCAGCATATAACCAGACCAATCACCACATTCCACATCCAGATGAACACACCTGCCCAAAAGGCAGCCGCCAGATAGTCAGGCGTACCGGGCACAAGTCCGGTGGACATGGCCAGGGCATCCCAGGCAGCTGCCAGGGTACCGAAGGTATTGCCCCATGCCTGCCCCAATAAAGGTATAATGACCGCGAATACGGGAACTACTCCAATGCCCATGAGCAGGGGAGCTCCCACTGCCACCGGTACACCGAATCCTGTAATTCCCTGGAGAAAGCTCTCCAGTATCCATCCCAGGGCCAGCACCATCAAAAGTTCATTGGGCAAAAGCTTTCTCATCCCGTTACGGATTACAAGAAAGGCCCGGGCTTCATCCGCCACCTGGTACAGAAGAATCGCAGTCCATACAATCAGCAGGATAATAAGAGCGCTCCATATTCCTTTTGCACTTTCCGCTGCCAGCAACCTGATATCAGCTTTATAGAATACAATGCCGGTAATAATCGTAATGGCCAGCCCCACGGGGGCTGCTTCCGTAGCCCCCCACTGGAACTTAATCATTAGCAGCAGCAGGACAATGATTGGCAGACATGCCATTATCCACATAAACAGATTTGTTGGTACGTTCATATTTTATCTCCCGATTACTTATGTATTACTGTCCCCGTGCTGCCGGCGATTCCTTCCGCCGCCTTGTCAAGCAAGGTGATAAGTGTACGCCTGCCTTCTCCAGACTGTGCGAAACGGATGGCTGCCTCGATTTTCGGAAGCATGGACCCCTTGGCAAACTGCTCCTGGGCAATGTACTCCTTGGCCTTATCTACTGTAAGGTCACTGAGCCATTCCTGGTTCTCCCTGCCGAAATTGATGGCTACCTTTTCCACAGCGGTCAGGATAATCAGGTAATCCGCCTCCAGCTCCGCTGCCAGCAGGCTGCTGGCATTGTCCTTGTCAATGACGGCGTTGACTCCTGAGAGCCTGCCATTGTCATTCACCACAGGAATACCGCCTCCGCCGCAGGTAATGACGATATGGCCAGCATCCACCAGCGTCTCAATGGTCTTGAGCTCCCGGATTTTCATGGGCATGGGGGAGGCCACCACGATGCGGTAACCCCTTCCCGCGTCTTCCATGCAGGGAATCCCGTTTTCCATGTTTTTCCTTGCTTCTTCCTCGGTCAGGAACCTGCCGATGGGTTTTGTGGGATTCTTAAATGCCTCGTCCTCCGGGTCCACCTCCACCTGGGAGAGGATCGTGGATACCTTTACATCCATATTCCTCTTATACAGCTCATACTTGATGGCATTTTGCAGGTCGATGCCGATATACCCCTGGCTCATGGCCACACAGGTCGGCAGCGGCGTTTCCTTGTAATTCTCATAGCTGCAGGCCAGCTGGTCCATGGCATTCTGGATCATGCCCACCTGGGGGCCGTTGCCATGGGTGATAATCAGGTCCATGCCCTGCTGTACCAGGTCAACAATCACCTCAGCTGTCTTTGCCACTGCCTGCTTCTGCTCTTCGATATCCTTGCCCAGGGCGTTACCGCCCAGGGCAATTACTACTCTTTTTTTATCCATAACCCCATCTCCCTTACATCATAAGCTTAGTCCAAAGAGAACCCCAGTTTCTTCGCGTATGCCGCGATTGCCTTTTCAAAACATGCAATAGGCGGATGTACAGTGCCGGCCCCTATCTGTCCGTAGCCAGCCACCTTATGGGCGATTCCCGTATTGATAACTGGTGTGATACCCTTTTCCACCACCAGTCTGGCATCAATCCCAAGGCATGTTCCCTGGAAGTTCCAGTTTGGTATGATAAAGTTGGGATTCCGGTCAATGGTGATCTCCGTCATCTCCGTACTGGTACGAAGCGCGTCCTCGTACCCGCCGGCTCCCACGAATCTGGTAACGGCCGGAGCCGCGATCATGGCCATGCCGCCTACGCCGAAGGTCTCTGTGATGGCGCTGTCACCCATATCCGGGCAGGCGTCCTCACCGTCATAACCTGTAAAGTAGAGTCCCTGGGGCGTGTTGACAGGAGCGGTGAACCATTCATCCCCCATGCCGCTTATGCGGATACCGAATTCCACGCCGTTTCTGCACATGGCAGTGACAATGGTGCCGTCGGTTACCTGCCTTGCGGCGTCCATGACAGCCTTACCTGTTGCCATCATGATATTCAGGAAGAACTGGTCTGTATCAGCCAGGAATTTGATGACGTCATAGCGGTCCTTTTCGTCCATATCCATCTTGGTAATCACCGGGCTGACCTCTTTCAGGAAAGCCAGGGACGCCGCAATATTCCTCTGGTGGAACTCGTCTCCCATAGCGATTGCCTTGGCTACAAGAGGATTCACATTCAGTCCGCCTATGGAACGGATGGCCCTTCCAAGGGTTGGTCCCAGCACATCCTTCATCCACAGCAGGCGGTCAACCACTTCCTTGGAATATGCACCGAACCTCAGCACCTTGCCGATTCCCTCATTCATGGTACAGTATGCCTCATTGCCGTCGGTCTGGTTCTCAACCACGAACACAGGCATGTTGGCGGAGGTAATGCCTCCCATGGGGCCCACGGCCTTTACATGATGGCAGGGAATAAAGGTCACTCCACCGGACGCAAGTATCTTTCTTGCTTCTTCCTCTGTAGCGGCCCATCCCTCAAAGAGTGCTGCGCCGACACAGGAACCCTGTACCGGGTCCGGCATGTTCTCAAACCGGATTGGCGGTCCCGCATGGAGAATCACCTTGCCCTCATTCAATTCTTTGATGACGGACTTAGCCGGCACCACATCCTTGATGACAGGCTGGCTGGCAACCACTTTGGCAATAACGGAGCGGTTGGCCTCATCAATATCCATTTCCCGGCAGCTTCTCAGGAAATTCAGGACCTTTATCAGCTCCACGTTGCCCCCTGCGGGCGGCGCCCAGTCATACTGGACCACGTCACATCCAAAGGCTTCTATGACCTCAGCAAAGCTCTTAAGGCCCACATTGATGACTCTTGGCTTCTGTGACAGAAGTTCAAGGAGTTTTTCCGATGCTTCCGTTTTCTGGATCCGGGCTGTTGTCTTGGGGCGGATTTCCTTCACCGGCTCTTCAAAGTCCAGACCGATGGCGCGGATTGCCGTATGTACAGCCAGCTTATTATTCTCACATACAATGACCCCTGCTTCCTTCAGTGTTTCCACGGCCTTGTCATAACCCTGGAAATCCCTTCTTGTCCCGCATACAGTGGCCACGAAGAATAATTTTCTCCCTTCCTCCCTGGCCTTGTCGCGAAGGCGGATGATTGCAGGGAGGAGGGCCCCGGCCATATCTTCATGGGAACCGTAACCCAGCATGATGTCCAAAAGGATAACGCCTGTGGACCCGTCGTCTATCGCCTCCTGCATGCACTCAATGCGCTTGGCGGGATCAATCATGGGATGAGGCTTGCCCTGGGTGTATACATCGTCTCCCAGGTCCACCACGATATGTCCGTCGGTCTTTAACATAAAGCCTTCTGCCTTCTGGGGCGGAACCTTAAGGTTCAGGGCATCCTTGATTAACATGGCAGCTTCCCCTGCCAGGGTGCCTCCTGAGTAGTATGCCTTGATTGTCTTCTTTTCCTCTGCCGCGAAGAAGCTGGAGGAATCCGCCTCCACGCTGCCCTCTGCGATATCCTGGCCCCTCACCAGCCCCACGGCCAGGCGGGCTGCTTCATCCAGTGTATACGCATGGTAGAAGTTTTCCTCATGGTACTCCGGCTTCTCACCCAGGAACAAGGTGACAACCGGTTTCTTAAAGTTGCTCAGCCGGTCGGAAATCCTGTCCCTCACCGCCTTTGCCGGAGGCTTGGATATGATGATCAGCACTTTCACGGTATCATCCTTTTCCATGGCCTCAATCATATCCATCATGGTAATTCCGCCTACTTCAGTGGACAGATCCCTGCCGCCGGTGCCGATGGCGTTTTTAACGCCCTCTCCCAGACGGTCTATGATGGTGGTCAGTTCCTGGATGCCGGTGCCTGACGCTCCGATGATGCCGATGGGTCCCGGAGCCACGTGATTGGTAAAGGCAATGGGCACACCCTGGATGATTCCGGTACCGCAGTCCGGTCCCATAACAGCCAGCCCCTTTTCATGGGCCTTTTTCTTTAACTTAATCTCATCCTCCAGCGTAACATTGTCGCTGAACATGAATACGTTCATGCCCTCATCCAATGCCCGGTCAGCCTCCAACGCCGCATAAGCGCCCGGTATGGAAATCACCGCCAGGTTGGCGTCCGCCAGCTTTCCCAGTGCCTTATCCCAGGACCGGACCGCCTCCGCTCCCTTTTTATCCGACTCTGAAGTGGACTGTTTCTTAAAGAACGCCTCCACTTCCTCCATGATCACGTCAAGCAGCCCGTCGTCATCCACATCAGCCACTACCACCATATCATTGGCGGACGCCTCCTCCAGCTCGCTGGTACTGAGGCCGCTCTGCCTGTAAATATCCTTGTTGGCAGGAGTTGCCATCATGATGGAAACCTTCTTTACACCTTCTATGGAAGAAATCTGGTTAGTCAAAAGCATAAGGACTACAGAATCATGATAACTCCCTTTTTTTACTATGGTTTTTAACATACGCTCCCCTTCTCCTTATTCGGCAAACCTGTTTTTGTGGTCATATTTATCAAAGTGTACCTTATCGCTCTTTAAATACTCATAGATTTCATCAACTATCTCCACGCCGCCTGTGGCATAGGCTTTATCCCGCCTCATGACCGCGCGCTCACCCGGATAATACACCTTATCAAAGCCTTCTGCGGCCGGCATCTCTCCCAGCTCATCAAGCACCTGTGACATGGACGCCTTGAATGCGTCTAATCCCACGAATCTGGACGGATCCATGACAATGAACATCTGACCCAGCTCCCTGCCTGCCGACAGGTCATGGTACATCGAACTTACATGCTTCCCAAAGGGAACTCCCAGAAGCACGCCCGAGAAAATGTCCACCATCATCATCAGTCCGTATCCCTTGGCGCCTTCAATGGGTACCAGGGCATTCACAAGGCTGGAATCCGTAACCGGACGTCCCTTGGCGTCCACTGCCCATGTGTCGGGAATGGATTCATGCCTGGAGCGTTTGTCCAGTATCTTGCCCCATGCCTGGACCGTGGTAGCCATGTCGAATACAACCGTTCTTTCGTCAGCCGTGGGGGCTGCAAAGGAGATGGGGTTGGTACCGTAGTAAGGCTCTATCCCGCCGTACGGCACCGCCATCGGATCGGACTGGCAGCATGCAATCGCCACCAGATCCGCCTTGGCGGCCATTTCCGTATAATAACCAATGGAGCCGCTATGGGAAATGTTGCGGATACCAACCACTGCGATGCCGGACTTCTTTGCCATCTCAATGGCCTTTTCCATGGCCAGCACAGACGCTACATATCCGCAGCCGTTGTCCCCTTCAAAGACAGCGGAACAAGGTCCTGTCTCCCTCCACTCAAACTTCGGATCAACCGTGATGCCGCCCTTGGCAATCCTCTCGCTGTAATACTCCACACGCACAGCCCCGTGGGAGTGATAACCCCTTTCGTCAGACCAGGTGAGGACATCGGCCGTCATATCCGCATGATCCGCCTTCAGCCCCGCCTGCATCAGCTTATTTTTCATTAACCCCTTTAACTCATCATGGGAAAGTTTCATATCTGCACCCCGCTTCTTCTCAATATTCTACAACTGCACGTCTCTGTTGCAATCCTTGGAGTAAATATACGCGAAATCCTCTTCACGTCCCACCGCATAACATGCCTGCGGGCAATATGCGTCCAGGAACATGTAATCTCCGGCCTTTACCGGTACCCAGTCATTGTCAGCCCTGTACATGCCTTTGCCTGACAGGAAATACATTCCGTGCTCCTGGATATGTGTCTCCACGTAGCCGTGGGACGCTCCCAGCTTGAACTTCAGGATGTGCATGTTCATATCAAATCCGAAATTACCTGCTGCCGGAAGGAAATCCTTGATGTGGCAGTTGTCCATTCCCTCATATTCTGTCCAGGGAATATCATTGGCATTTCCCACTACCGTAAATGCGCTGTATCCCTCAATCTTCTCATATCTGCGCTTATATACATACAGCCTGGCTTCTTTGCCGCTCTTGTTTTCAAAGGAAACCTTAACGCTCTCAGGGGAGAAGATATAACCGCCCTCGGTAAGGCTCTCTTCCTTGTCGGCATTCTTGACAACCACTTCGCCGGCCAGTACATAAATGAACGTCTCCAGACCTTCACCGCCAATGCCGCTGTTTTTTCCGCCTTCCTTTACCGTAACCAGATAATCCGCAAAGGTGGCTCCCATGGCAGGTGAACCCAGAATGGTTACGTCGCAGTTCTCATAACCGGGGATGCTGTTCTTAACCAGACCGTCCGGTTCCAGCAGAACATAATTTTCCTTCTTGATTACAGAACGTGTTGCCAGTAATTCCTCTCTGTATCCTACCTGATCATTTAAATAACTCATATTTACTTCCTCGCTTTCATTCTTTGTTAAAGGCCTTTTTTGGTCAACTTTTTTATATTTATATTATTGCAAAACAACGCTCTTTTTTCAATTATGTATTTATGCAAATCTCCCTATGATTTTTATCCATTTTATACCCTATTGCTAATTTTTTCACATCCCACTTTTTTCCGGTCTCATGTTATAATATCTTTAAATATAACTTATCTATTATACAAAGGAGAACACCATTATGACGGAAAAAAGAGAGATAAACCTGGAACATCCAGCTTATCCAAAGTATGCAACTGTATATTCAGAAAAGGATACAGATGCAAAAGCCTGTATCCTTTACTTCCATGGGGGAGGGCTGCTGTACGGCAGCAGGGAGGATCTGCCCCGCAGGCATATAGATACCCTGACCCGGGCCGGATATATCATCATATCCTACGACTACCCCCTTGCGCCCGCCGCCAGGCTGGATACCATAATGGGTGATGTCTGTTCCTCCATCACCCATTACATAAATCATCCTGAAATATACTGCGGACGCAAACTCCCGTTCTTCCTGTGGGGCCGTTCCGCCGGAGCATATCTCTGCCTCTTAGCCGGGGCCAAAGGTAACCTGCCTGCCGTGCCCGCAGGAATCCTCTCCTACTACGGATACGGATTCCTGTGCGACCACTGGTATGAGACACCCAGCGGATTTTACTGCTCCCTTCCGGCTGTAGATGCGTCCTGCCTGGAACAGGCCGGTGCTGACCTCCACACGGCCGGAAGCCTGGACACCCACTACAGCATCTATGTATATGCAAGACAGACCGGATCCTGGCGTTCCCTTCTGTATGAAGGCAGGGATAAATATTTCTATCTGGACTACACCCTGCGCGCCTGCACCGCCCTTCCCTGCCCCCTTTTCTGTGCTCACGGCACCCGTGACAATGATGTGCCCTACGGGGAATTCCTGGAGCTGTCAAACCGTTTCCGCCCACGGCAGTTCATCGCCTCCTGCGATGGCCACGACTTTGACCGGGATGAAGAAAACCCGTTTACGGAAAAACTGCTGGACGAGACACTGGCATTCCTGGAGGAGAACCTGAAGCTGTCGCCGGCTCAGTGCTTATAACTAGCCTTCCTGCTCCTGGAAAATGGTTCCTGTGCGGAATGACTTTGCGCTCTTCATGTTCTTCATCAGGAAGTAATACACCAGTCCCGTGGGAATCAGGCTCACATACCAGGACAGCTGTACGATGACCAGAGAGCAGAGGGAGCCGATGACGATGGCTATGATGGCTGCCCAGTTGATTCCCTTAAACACACCCTGCTTGTCATACATATGATTGATATTCAGCTTCTTTTTCCGGAGAATGTAATAGTCCACCGCCATTACGGCAAAAATCGGGCCCAGGAATGCGGAATAGAACTGGGTAAACAGGCTTAAGCCCGCTGCCGAATCATCCGTCACCAGCTTCCACGGCATACAGCATGCCGAGAGGATTCCTACCAGGATGGTGGCGTGGGACCATTTCATGTGGAATGATTCCATCAGCACATAGGATGGCGGAACGATATTGTTCAGCACATTGGTTGTGACCTGGGCAAATGCAATAAACAGCAATGTCACTACTGTGAGGAACTTGCTTCCCATGGTTGTGGAGAACACCACAACCGGGTCGCTGTTGCCGGTAGCAGCCGTCACAAGCAGTCCGATCAATCCCATAAACAGCGTTACAGGCAGAATGGCAACCGTGTAAATGCTTCCGGTAAAGGTGGGTCCCACCTTCCCCTCCAGGTTACGGGAATAGTCGGATGCATTGATGATCATGGTTGAGTAGATTCCCAGGAAGGAGGTGGTGGCTGCCCAGAAAGGCATGCCCCATGTTCCCTTGATTCCGGAGAACACGTCATCAATCTCAGTTGCGAACTGTGTCTTGACCACATACAGCATGTAGGCCAGTATTGCGATGATGAATACACAGGAAATATTTTCCAGCCACTTGATACCCTCAAATCCCTTGATGGCCAGGGCAACCTGCAGCATTGTAAACAGGGCATAGACCAGGGGAAGGTTGCTGAAACCGAACAGGATGCTCAGACAGCTGTTGATGGCTCCCGCTCCCACCCAGCTCTGGAAACCAAACCAGATAATGGCAGGAATACCTCTTAACAGGCCGGGCACCTTGACGCCGGTGGTGCCGAAGCTGCTCCGAAGCTGTACCGTGTAAGGAATACCGTACTTATGCCCGCAGTTTCCGATGATTACCAGCGCCACCGCGATGACCAGACATCCGATGACCATGGCAAGGATGGCCTGCCCCACTGTCAATGCCCCTATCAGGCCGGCGCCCATGGAGAAGGTGCCGATGGATACGCACCCTCCCATGAAGCTTGCCGCGTAGGAAAGAGGCCCCATAATACGTTTTTTCGTCGGCTGCAGATCCGGATCCACGTTCTTTACCAGCTCCGGATTCAAATTCATATTTTCAACTATATTACTCATACTTTCTCCTTTTCCGGGGAGTGTCTGAAAATCACGTTCTGTCAGCTCAGTCTCCTGACCAGGTTCCCCACGCCTTTTTCTGCTGTAATCCTTCCGTCTTCAGCCACCACATTGCCGCGGATGATGGTGCATACGGGCAGTCCTTTGCCCTTCATTCCCACAAACGCGGAAATCTTGTTTACATACAGGAGGGATTCGCCTGTAATCTCCCACTCCTTTTCCGGGTCCAGAATCACAAGGTCCGCGTCAAATCCCGGAAGTATGTCACCCTTTTTTCCGTATATGCCGAATGCTTTTGCCGGATTAAGGGCCATGGCTCTTGCCAATACCCTGGGATCCACGCCCCGCTTTACGCATCCCTCGTTAAACGCCACCTGGAATCCGCTCTGGATGCCGCTGATGCCGCCCCATACGTCAAATACATTCTCGATTTTATTTCCCAGAATCTCTTTGAATTTCTCATCGTAGGAGCAGGGAGAATGATCACTTGCTATACCGCTGAAGGTACCGTCCTCCACATAGGTCCAGAGACGGTCCACATCTTCCTTGGACCGCAGGGGAGGCGCGCATTTGAACAGAGGTCCGTTGGCAAGGACATCCTGGTCCGTCAGGCTCAGATAATGGGAACACGTCTCCGCCGTCACATCATAGCCCGCCTGCTGGGCCTCCTTTATCTTCTGGGCCACGTCAGGACTGCTCACGTGGCAGATATGTACCTTGCACCCTGTTGCCTTGGCAATCTCAATCATATCCACGGTGGCAACCATCTCCGCAATCACCGGCCTGGAATCCAGAAATCCCTGCCAGTCCATACGTCCTTCTCTTTTCATCCTGGCTTCCTGCCATTTAATCATGGAAAAATCTTCGCAGTGGAAGCCGGCACGGCCGCCAAATTCCTTAATCCTCTCCATGGCCTCATAGGCCTGCCCGTAGTTTAAGGAGCTGTAATCAGGTGATACCGGTCCGATAAAGGATTTGAAGGCAACACAGCCCTTCTCATGCAGGCCTTCCAGTTCGTCAAAATTATCCGGCACCAGGCCGCCCCAGAAGCAGTAGTCCGTATATGCGTTACAGTCCACCTTCTCCACTTTTCTGTCAAAAATTGCCGCGTTTGTCATGGCCGGTTCATTTTGAAGGGGCATGTCGATGATGGTGGTATAACCTCCCATGGCTGCCGCCGCTGTCCCATGTTCATAATCCTCCCGCCATTCATACCCCGGATCATTGAGGTGGGCGTGGGTGTCAATGGCTCCTGGAAATACATATTTTCCTTTTGCATCAATCACCTTTGCAGCCTCCGGCTCCTGCCCGGCCTCCAGCAGGGCGGCAATCCTGCCGTCCTTTATGCCGATATTCCCCTCTGTCACTGCCTGGGCGGTAACAATCCTTCCATTTTTCACTAACAGATCATACATAAGCTTTGCCTCCTATTTACTTCTCCAGGGAAGTCCCTTTCCTGAAACGTTGGCAGGACGGCATATGCTTCATGCAGAAATAATATACCAGTCCTGTAGGTATGGTTGCCGTAAAGAAGGATATGTCTACATTGACAAGTCCGATTACCGCGCCCACTGCCGTTGCAATGATGGCTGCCCAGTTGATTCCTGAATGGGTTCCGTTATCATCGTAGAGGTCATCCAGAGCCGCTCCTTCCATCTTCCCCCTGTGCAGGATGTAGTAATCCGTAATCAGCACGGCAAAGATTGGGCCAAAGAAAGCGGTGTAAATCTTAACAAACAGATCCAGTCCTGCCGCGGAGCTGTCGTTGGTCAGGATCCACGGACAGGTACATACAGCCAGGACTCCCACCAGGATCACGGCCGTCCTGTGCTTCATCTTAAATGCGTCCATAAACGCATAGGCAGGGGGCACCACGTTGCTGGCCAGGTTGGTGGTCATCTGGGCAAAAAGGATGAATCCAAGGGTTGCCACCAGCAGAACCTTGTTGTGTACCATCTGTGAAAATGCGTTGATGGGGTTTGCAATCCCTGTTGCCGTGGAAGCCATTGCGCCGATAAGTCCCAGAAGGACAGTGGTTGGTACCATGGCGATAAAATAGGCAACACCGCGCTTTCCTACGGAAAAACCGCCCTTTAACTCTCTGGAATAGTCGCCGGCATTGAGCATAACCGTGGTGCTGTTGCCAAAGAAAGCTATGATAGCAGCGATGAAGGGCATTCCCCATGAACCCTTCCTGCTGATGAGCTTATCGCCAATCACGCCCCAGTACTGGGTCACGCATACAAATAACATATAGAGCATGGCGCTGACGATTACCACGCCGCCGATGTTCTCCACCCATTTGATTCCGTGGAAGCCCTTTACTGATAATATAATCTGGACCACCTGGAACAGGAGGAAGAACAGCACAACATTGTCATATCCGAATATGGCAATGGATATCTGGTTGATGGCGGAGCCGCCCAGCCATGTCTGGAATCCGTACCATACAATAGCGGGAAGACCACGGATCATAACCGGTACAATGTTTCCCTTTGTGCCGTACGCGCTCTTAAGCTGAACCGCATAGGGCGCGCCTGATTTGTAGCTGAAACGGTCATTTGCACAGATGCCGATAACCAGTATGGTGGAGCCAATCAGCACCGCCAAAAATACCTGCATCAGGTTAAGCCCCTTGTCCAACTGGGCAGACCCCATGGTCAATGTGCCGATGGAAATACATCCTCCCAGCCACAGCATCAGGTAGGATCCCCACCCCATAATACGGTCCTTGTCCTGAATCGGCGCCAATGAATCTGTTTGCTTATTTACTTCATTTTTTACATCGCTCATAATATCACCCCTTATTTTCTTCTCCTCGTATTAACAGTCATGTACCGGAGTCACGTATTCCCCGTAGCCCAGAGCGTCTTCCCTATAGGTTTCGCCGGAAGCAACCACCTTGCCCCGGATGATGGTGCATACGGGAGCGCCCTTTCCTTCCAGACCGTCGAAGCAGGATACATGCCCCTTGGTCAGCAGTTCATTCTGGCTGCATTTCCAGGCCTTCTCAGGATCAACAATAACAATGTCCCCGTCAAATCCCAGCTCAAAGGCCCCCTTCCGGCCGTAGAGACCGAATACCCTGGCCGGATTGTAGTCCATCACCCTGGCAATCAGGGTGGGGCTTAAGCCCTTCTTGTTTACCACCATGTCAAACATCATAGGCAGGAAGAACTGGATGGAGTTGAGACCGCCCCATGCATGCCAGATATCCTTTGTGGAATTGTCCTTTTCCTCATCCGCAGCCGGTGAATGGTCGCTTCCCACACAGGATAATGTGCCGTCCAGAACATAATCCCACAGCCGTTCCATATCCTCTTTCCTGCGCATAGGCGGCGTACACTTGGCCGGAGCGCCCTTCTCAAAGACAAAGTCCTCTGTAAACCCAAGATAGTGTGGACATGTCTCAGCCGTAATAGGAAGCCCTTCGTGGATGGCGTCCTTTACAACCTGTGCCACCATGGGGTGGCTCACATGGCAGATATGCACTCTGCCCCCGGTTGCCCTGGCCATGTCAATCACATTTTTAGTGGCAACATACTCGGTCCACACATCATGGGAATCCAGGAAATCCCTGATTTTCTCTTCGCTGGTCCTTCCGGTTTTTGCCTTTGCCTCCTTTTCCCGTTCCAGCACCTGACCGAACTCTTCACAGTGGAAACCGCACAGGGCCCCGTACGGCTTTAAGATTTCCAGAGCCTTTCTCACATTGCCCATGTTCACGGTCGGGAACAAATCGCCGTTGGGGCAGGTAAACCCTTTGAATGCAGCCACGCCACATTTGTGCAGGTCCACCAGATCCGCCATGTTGTTCTTCACCGAACCGGGCTGATTGTCATAATCCCCCACAATACCGCCCCACAGGGCAAAATCCACATAGGAGTGCTTGCTGATGCGCCCCATCTTCAGGTCAAAGATTTCCTTATTCATCAAAGACGGATCATTGTTCAAGGGCATGTCAATCAGGCAGGTACAGCCAGCTGCCGCTGCCGCCCTGGAACCGGTCTCAAAGTCCTCCCTGTATTCAAATCCCGGTTCATTCAGGTGCGCGTGGCAATCAATGATTCCCGGATATATGTAGCATCCCTTTGCATCTATCACTTCTTTTGCAGCCGCCTGCGACCCCTTGGCAAGAAAGGCAGCGTAGACCCCGTCTTTTACCGCAATATCAGCTTCATAAATCCTGTCAGGGGTTACCAGCTTTCCGTTTGTTATTACTAAATCATACATTTTTTACCTCCTTACAGACTGTAAATCGTTGACCGTTTCAATACTTACGTTGTATTTTATTAGATACACAGTCAGAAAACAATGACGAGAAAACGGGGAAAAATTATGTTTTTTTGTCTATCATGTATAAAACTATATTATTTTGAAATTTGTTTTTGTGTTTTTTTCGATAATCTGGTAAAATTTATTGTTGAAGCATTGTCATAAGTGCAATAAACAGCATAGCACAGGGAGAAAGCAAATGTATCCTACCATCACCGCCATTGCCGCCTACGCAGCACAGCAGCTGGAGGAGTGCCGTTTCTGGACGGTCCACTCTGTCTACAAAAAAACAGTGAATCTTCAGGCAGGAGAGCGCCTTCTGGCCCTGCAGGCCGCATCCTCTCCCATGTCTCCTATCAGCATCATAACAGACATGGATGCCAGGGCTTTTGAAGTTCTACCGGTTAAACCAGGCCAGCAGGTGTCCATTGCCGGCAGCCGCATTATAATATCCTCTCCGGGACACACAGTGGATTTTTGGTGCCGGCCGAAAAAAGTCTGCTGCACCCGGTTAACCTGCCCGTCCGGGCCGTTTCCCTGCAAAGAGCTTCTCTCACGGGTCCGGCAGGCCGTCGCCAGCTCGCAGGCCGGCATATTCCGGCTTCTGTTCTGGGATTCCACGGAGGACCAGGCAATGAAAGGCAAAGAGGAATACAGCCTAATTCTGGCCGCAGCCGGAAACCGAATCCTCCAATGCAGCGAATGTCTGGAACAGCATTTGTACGGAGATGCTGCCAAACACCTGGCAGGACTCATAGGACTGGGAATAGGCCTTACGCCAAGCGGTGATGATTTTCTGTGCGGGGTGCTGGCAGGACTCATCCTGCGCGGAGAGGAAAACCATCCATTTGCGCACGCTCTCTGCCGGGAGATAACTTCCCGCCGGTTTGATACCAATGATATCAGCCGCGCCTTTTTGGACTGCTCTGTGCAGCACCATTTCAGCCTGGCTGTCAACAGCCTGACAGACCTTCCCTCTGCCGATAGGATTTTAAACGTATTCTCAGACATTGGGCATTCTTCCGGCATTGATACTTTATGCGGGGTTGCGTACGGACTCTCCGCAGAGGTATAAGGATGGGGTTCAGACACAACAAAAGCGCAGGCTTCTGTGCCCTCCCCGGAGGAGTATCACAGCACAGTGCCTGCGCTTATATATAATCTATTATATTTTAAAGTTATTACCGCCTTGTAAGGATAGAATCAATCAGCCCATACTCCAATGCCTCCTCCGCGCTCATAAAATTATCCCGCTCTGTATCCCTGGCTATTTCCTCCTCGGAGCGTCCTGTATTCACCGCCAGAACACGGTTTAAACGCTGCCTGCTTTTCTGCATGTAATCCGACATGATTTTAATGTCGCTGGCAGGGCCCTGGATTCCATTTCCGTGCATGGCGGGCTGGTGTATCATGATTTCGGAATTGGGAAGGGCCATGCGTTTTCCATGTGCTCCTCCTGCCAGCAAAAAGGCCCCGAAACTGGCTGCCAGTCCAAGGCAGATAGTTGAAACGTCGCATTTAATATACTGCATGGTATCATATACAGCCCAGCCAGCTGTCACAGAACCACCCGGACTGTTGATGTACAGCTGGATATCCTTGTCCGGATCCGCGGATTCCAGAAACAGCAGCTGGGCTATAATAAGGCTGGCGGAGGTGTCGCTGACCTCCTCGCCCAGAAAGATAATACGGTCCGACAGAAGCCTGGAATATATATCATAGCTTCTCTCTCCTCTTCCTGTCTGTTCAATCACATAAGGTATGGTGCTCACGCTGCAATCCCTCCCATTCTGTCACAAACCCCATATACTGTAAAACAGGAGACTTGATGCATTTGAATCCGTTTCTTTGCAGGCTGATAAATCCCCCTTTTTCTGTACGCTCCGGGCGGACATAAATATACCTGTTTAAATGCGAGAGAAAATGCCTGCTGGGACTGATACCCGGCATCGTAGGCTATCTGCGTGATGTCCATATCCGTATCCACCAGCTTCTCCGCCGCCATGGTAAGCCTGCGCTCCTGCACATATTTATGAATCGTGCCTCCCGTCTCTTCCATGAATATCCGGTTCAGATGGAACCTGGAATAACCTGCATGCTCCGCTATCTGCTCCAGATTCAGCTCCTCCTCCAGGTGTTCCTCAATATAATCAATGACCTTTCTCACTGTATGCTTTTGATTCTTCATTCTGCCACCTCCTGGTCTGGTTCATTTTATTATAACAGGAGGGAGCCGGATTGTCTTAATAAAAAGTGCGTTTTGTAACGCAGTGGACTTTTTCCTTTGAGATATCCCACCACCTCTGACACAGCATATTTGGGCGGAATACTTACCAGCATATGGATATGATCCGGCATGTATTGTGCCTCCATTATCTCAATCCCTTTTCTTCGGCATAAGGTCCCTAGTATTTGGCCTGCATCTATTTTAGCACAGGAGTTGCTTTTATCTGAAGATATTCCCTCCACCTGCAGAGCAGGTGGTTTATTTTTACTGTGACACAAGTAAAAAAGAGAGGTAGGGCAAAAAGCCTCACCTCTCTTTTTTTGCGTTTGGCAATATATCGTCGAAAATAATTCTATTCAAAGTATTCAGTAAATTCCGCTATTGATTTTCCAATACAGTAATACTGATTATCACTGGCGCTCCAGTAATATACTTTTCCTGTTTCATTGTTGACACAGTAGTAATTATCTCCGGAATCCAAACCAATCGGCACAATCTTCCCCTTGGTATTGTCCAAGAAAAAAGTTAGCGGCTTTTCAATATAGTAGTTCTTGTTCGCACAATCCAACGATAAGAAAACTCTGACTTCGTATTCTTCGCCGTCTACCTTGACCAAATCCTTAACAGGATAACCTCCGGAATTGGCAGTCAGAAATTCTTTAATATCATCTCGAATCCGAATTGAGTACTTTGCTTCAACTTCTGCAAAGAGTGTCAAATCAGTCACCTTATCACAATGATTCGTTATACTTTTCATTAGAAAGATTCTCCTCCTTTTCTATCAACACTATCTGCACCCCAAAGTGAATTTCCACCGGTATGCGCTGCGCCACCGATTGCCCGGTCGTGGTCTTCTCGTTTCACTAATTGCATTTTGCCCGGCTCTTCGTTGTGATGCCATACATAGCCCGTAGGAGTTCGCCCTTCCTCAATATCTTTAAGCTGCTCCTCTGTAAATTTGCTTCTTAGTTCAGGGTCATTTTCGATGGCTTCTTTGAGCTTAGCATTGCACTCTTTTGCGTAAGCCTTTGTCTTCAGATTGTCGGGGTCTAACTCTGTGTCAAAGGCACTATCAAACTTTGGAAAAACACCCTCAATTTTAACACCGTTAATTTCGATAGTTTTCCTTATATATGGAACACCATTTTCCGATGTTTTACCTTCCAAATCGCTCCGGTCAGTTTTGTAGTGAATAACTCCATCCTCATCAATGGTACACTTATTCAGCTTTTCATCAGACCATCCAAGCTTATCCTTTAATTCCTGTCGTTCTTCCTCGGTAAGTTCTCTGGTTTTCTTTTCGGCATTGTCGGTCTGTGCATCGCTTTCTGGTGTATCGGCTTCGGATCTATTGTTTTCAGGGCTTTCTACTTCAGCATCTTCTTGTGGAGCTTCTTGCAAAGGTCGATCCATTTCATCGCCAAGGTCAAAAATCTTAATGCCAGACAGTTGTTTTCCCAGGGTCGATTCAGATAATTTAGTTTTAAGAGTTTCGCTTACCTCCTTAAACTCGTTCATTTTATTTCCTCCTTTCGCAATAGGCAACATTGGTTAGAAGTAGCCGTTTTCTGCAAGCATCTTACGCCCCCTTCCTTAATGAAAGAAACCCACTTTACATATAACTTCCTTCGGATTTCAGATTCTTCTTGTTGAACACTCATGTCCTTCATAAATGCCTGACTTAAAGCAAGCACTTTTGAATTTGACGCATCAGGGAAGAACTGCTTCACAATCCTTTCAAGCATAGAGGTTAGTTCACTATCATCCGCAGCGCTAAGAACACAGTTTTCAACTCTTGTACGGACACCAAGAATATCGGTCACTCTCCGAGCAAGTTTCCTGAAATTCTCATCTTCCCAAATACTAAGCGTACCTGTCTTGTTATATTCGTCAATCAACTCATCTACAAAATCTGCGTTTGTAGATGAAAGACCAATTTTGTCAAGATTATCCGCAATTTCTTTCAGCGAGAATCTAAGCTTTTCAGACAGCCTACCTTGAATCAAGAAGTTTACTAATTGTTCTTTCAAGGCATTCTTGTCCATCGCTTGGGTGTCAGCCTCATAACTATATTCTCGTTCCGATAGATTGCATCTATTTACTTGTACAAGAATAGGCTCTACCCAATCATTTTGATAGACTGCCGCAACACCTCTTTTTAGCTTTGAAAGTTCATCAATCTGCTCATCGTTCAAGCCGGCAGAATATCCAACAAGCTCACGATCTCCTTTGTCTGGTAATCGTAGAATAATTTTTGTATTAGTATTGCGGATTACAGACATATCAAGAAGACCAGGCGATTGGTCTGCAATCACAAATCCTTCTCCATAGGTTCTCATTTCTGCGATTGAATTTGCAAGCAATTCTACCGATTTACCCAATAGGTTTGACCCTTCAGCAGACTGTTCTGTCGAAGTGCGTTTGAGAAGATTATGTGCTTCTTCAAGAACGGTAATGTGTGTGAGAGGGCTATTCGCTTTTCCTGTTGCCATGCGATGCTCATTAAGTTTCATAACGAGTAAGCCCATTATTAAAGACTTTGTTTCTGTTGAACCAACACGGCTCAAATCAACAACAACACTTCTGTCAAATAACTGTTCATCCGTAAGGTCATCGTTGCAGAAAATCATGCCGTTCAATCCCGTTGTCAGCGAACGGACACGAGTCAGAAGTGCGCCAGAATAATCACCTTTGCTATCAGCTGAATACTTTGATTCTTCAATGACAACTTCAATTTGTTCCAGCAAGTCAGCAAAATTAGGATACTTAGCTCCCTTAGAGTTCTCCGAAGAAACCAAATCCCATCCAATTGATACATATGCCTTTTCCATGGCTTCTTTTAGGATGGCCGGCATCGCTGCATACATTGGCCAACAGACATTAAAAATCTCAACCAATCTGTCCAAGTGTTCCAGAATATGCACATCTGCCGGAAAACGAAATGGATTGAGCTTCAGCAAAGAAGTTTTCTTGGGGTTTGTACCATAAACGGTAACATCCGCATACTGACCAAACACATTTTTATATTCGCCCTTTGCTGGCTCTACAACAAGAAAATGTGTCCCATAAATGCTGTGCAATTGGTTAAGCAATTCATATACGGTATTGCTCTTTCCAGAACCTGTTGAACCTGTAACAAAAGTATGCATGGTAAGAGAATCAACATCTAAATTGACTTCTGTTGGCATTTCTGTTCCCATACTAAATACTTTTCCAAGGCAAATGGTTCTCATTGATTTTGCTTTACCATAGGAAACAACTTCTTTTCCAAAGTCAGCATGTTCAATAACCGGAAAACCGCATACTGATTTTCTTGGTAAGCCCATTTGAATTGCCAACTCATTGCTACTAAGAAGTGAGGAAGGGGTTACCGGTAGATATTCCGTATTTTCCGTTGAGCGATACGCAAATACAGGATGAATGAAATTGGTAATATAATCTCTAAGAATCGGTAATTTTGCCTCATCCTGTCTTCCCCAGTAATTTACCGCAGAAGTTTCCAAGCCGGATTTAGAGCCTTTCATAAGCGCCTTGTATGTTCCCGCCGCCATCTCTGCTGTTTCTTGACTGCTTGAAAGGAAGTATGCCGCACACTCCCACATACCAAGACTTTCACATTCATCAATTCGTTTCAATTGTAAGTCAATTCGCTCAAGAGTGTTCAACAAGGTTTTGTTTTGCATAGTCAGCTGCATATTATCAGAGGTTCCAGATGTAATTCCTCTCGTATGCGTCTCGTTTTCACTTTGGCTCTCATTATTGCCAAAAGCCTCGCCCTTTGTTTCAGATTCGTTCTTTGTATCTGTTTCCGAGGTAGATGTCCCTTTTGATTTAGTTGATGGATTAAATGCACTCAAGCCAATTTGTCCCGCCATAATTGCACCAGCAGCAACAACGCTCGCTCCACCTGTTAATGGCGCAGTTACAACACCTAATGCACCAAGCGCTATGGCTCCGCCTGTTTTTATCAACACGCCCGCTGTATCCATCTTTGATGTTGATTCATTAGTAGAAGTCCCCTTTGAGATACTACTACCCACGGTCGATGATATATTTTTAGAATATGAAGTTCCTGTGGTTGTCCCATGGGATAGGGCATCTGATATGCTCAAGGCAGAATTTGTCCCATAAGACATCTGCATATTTGCAAATGGTGACAACTGCGTATATATCGCCTCATAAGCCCGTCTAATTTCATCAAGTTGCTCAGCAGGGTTGCTCTTTGCCAAAATAATTGCCGTATATACTTGTCCCTGCATTGCGAGAGCCAATTTCTCCAAACCCTGTATGAAAGTTTCATTGTTTTTGAAATCATCATCTTTATTGTTTGCAACACAAGATACAGCCGCAATATTCTGTGAAGGAATATCACGCAAAAAAGATTCTGCTTCGGGGTCTAAAAGATCCATTGACTTCACACCAGGGAATTGACCACTAAGTGCATTTTTCAGAGTGTCCTTTAACGATTTTGTAGTTCGTTTGTCATCCAGTGAACGAACACCCATGTAAAAATCCGTTTTTTGCCCATTACTATCGGCAAGAATAAAAATGCTACAATTTAGATTTTGCACAGCATTGAAAACAGATGCAAATTTGTAAGTAGAATATTCATCTTTTTGGTAAACCATTTCAGTAATTTTGAAAAGACGAATATCGCTTATCTGTTTAAGGCCGTCACTTAAAGGAACAATCTCAAGGTCAGTCAGCTTGTGTAAGTATTTTTTGAGAATAATGTCATCAACCAGCTTGCTTGATTCTGTAAGTTGATTCTGAAGTGTTTCAAAAGAAGGGACATTACTCTTAGGCTTATCAATGATAACTGCTTCTTGAGATTGTTCAACAAGAGTTGCCTCTCGTCTACCAAGAACAACAGTATCACTCATCCTCTTTTACCTCCGTTTACGGTAACCGTAACTGCTGCACCGCCTACCAACGCACCAACAGCTACACCACCAACAACAGTAACTCCTGCTACCGAAGCAACAACGCCTCCTACAACTGCACCTGCAACTGCACCTGCGGCAATTTTAGCCCCACGGTAATCGCCATTTTGCAGATCACGATACTTTTGCTCTTGATAGCTATTCCCACTTGTGCGATGTTCTGAGTTGTATTCAGTATGGTGAGACGAAGTGCTACCAGACTTGTGAACCGGTCTTAAATATCTAACCACTTCTTTTAGATGGTCAATTCGTTCATGCGAAAAATTACCGACAACCTGAACCATGAGTTTATCCATATACTCATCATTCCATTCCTGTTCATCGGATATGAACGCTCTCCCATCGTGAGCATCATACAAACCTGTCATAGAAGATGCCGCTTTCACCATGTTGTTGAAATCAGTAAATGTAGGGTCAACCAGCAGGCTATCCTTCATCATTATGCGAACTCGACGAACATTGTCATCTTTAACTGCTTCATAAAAAGCATTTGTCAAAGCCATAATATTTTCCTCCTTATATTTCAAGAATTGATGCTACACGAGCTTTGATTTCTTCAAGCCACGCTAATCTGCGTTCTGTTTCTTTGACACGTTCCGCAGCTTTTTCTTGGTCTGTAGCATAGCTTTCCAGTTCGGAAAGTTTTTTCTTCAAAATAACATCAAGTCTCTGGAACTCTTTGTTGAATGCACTCGCTATGTGATTGGATTGCTTCAATGCGTGTTTCCTTGCAAGTTCTCCATTATCAAAGACAACCTCATTGATTGGTGTCAGAAATTCCTGTGCCAGTGCATCAGCCGCTACATACTTTACAGTTTTATACTTTGTTCTGTAATAGCCTTTCTCTTGGAACCAAGTCCACGGCTTGTACCATTTCTTTCCGGTGTTCTCAACATATTCCTCGCCATCTTCAACCTTTTTGGATTGAACAAGTTTTTTTACCGAGAAATCGTCGGCGGACACAACGCTTCCACCCATCAGTTTAAGCGGGTCGATAGAAATGCCTGCAAGTGTGCTTGGGTCAATTTCTTCCGTAAGAGAAGCAAGTTTCTTCTTGTATTCAGCCAACAATGCATTACTGGTTTTCAGCAGACTTTCTCGGATAAGCTCGTCAAGTTCAGACTGGAAATCAGGTTCAAGTTTTTTTGCAAAGCGGCTAAGGCGCTCTACTTCGTCGGATACCTCATCAATATCAAGCTCCTCGCCACGGAGGTCATCAATCTTTTTACGGATTTTTGCCTGATACTTCTGGATAATCGCTTCGATAGCATCTCTAGCACTGTCATTAACCCTTACGACAGCATCATCGACAGCATCCTTGAATTTCTGTGCCGACTTTGCATCATCCACTTTTTTACGAATGGTTTCAATTTGTTTTGCAATTCGTTCGCCATCTTTACGATTTCTTGCCAGTTCTTGCTTTGTTTTTTCAAAGCAACCGACCTCATCCAGCTTATGCATAAATGTATCTACAATGTTCTTAACTTTTGCGGTCTTTGCGTACTTCTGAACATACTGTCGAATTGCCGCTTCGATAGACACTACGCCGGTATGAATAAGCGCTTCAGCTTCTGCATCACTCTTTTCAGCTGCTTGCGCAAGTTGCTTATTTATAGTTCCACGAATGCTAGCTGGAAGTGATGCGTATGTTTCAAAATGCAGAGAAGCATTTCTGTTCAATTTCCGGACTTTCATCTCGGTTTCATCAATCGTGTCTTCATCCATTTCAACGCCACTCTGTTGTAACCGGATATTCAATGCCGGCAACGCAGCCGCAGGGAACAGGTTCGGATTAGAAATACCATGATTTCTAAGATATGCACGGATACGCTCAAGTGTCTGTTCCGTATCACCATCTTCTCTTCGACGGTCATCCATTTTATTAACCACAAAGATAAATCTATCTTTGCTTTGCTTACCACCAACCTTCATGCTGTCAGCGACTCTCTGCAAAAGAGCATTATCATCATCCGAGCCAAATGTACCTTCCATGATGTAAAGCACCAACGATTTGGACGATTTATTAAGAAATTCGCTTTGCACTTTTTTGTGTTCTGGGTCTCTAGAGTTATTTGGACCTGGAGTGTCAATCAAAACCAAAGATACATCCTCGGCTGAAACAAACGGAATGTCACCTGCAGCCTTGATAACAGAAACGGTTTCATCACCATTCAGTCTGTCCATCGTTTCATAGGTGAGGTTTTCATGCGTTTCTACAAGCATATTATCCTTATTATAAACTTCAGCCTGCCAGAAATTTGTACCTTCGGTGTCTTTAATGCGGGTAATAATCGCAGTGCAAGCTTCCTGCTTTGATGGCATCAGCTTTGTACCGAGCATCGAATTTATAAGTGTGGATTTACCAGCACTCATAGTAGCAACAACACACACCTCAAAATCTTTGCTTCTTGCGTGCTTAAAAGCACTCAATATTTCCACATCTCGCAGTTCATCAAACGGGCCTTCTTGAATTGCTTTGAAAACATCGTCGATAAGTGCTTCTTTATCTGATGTTTCTTTTGCCGGAATTCTATCCAATTTTGCAGTTAATTCCCCACACTCATAGGCTTGGGTAAATACTTCCGTCAAATCTTCAAAGTCAAGCAAAGTTCCATGGAATGTAATATCAAAATCCTTATCGTTGTATTCGTCAACAAGAATCCGAGGTAAATCTTCAATCCATTCCTGCAATCTTGTTCCCGGAACAATTCTTTCGCCAATTTTGCTGTTTTGAGCAAGTTTCTTGCCATCAACCGTTATTTCGGTTTCAAGGTTGTATGGGTTATACTTGATGAATACTTTTTTCATACAGTACCTCCATATATTATTTTTTCCAAACCATACAGTCCGGATTTCTTACATAGTTTAATCTCAGTAGTATCACTATCATTTTCATTTGAATTATCATAGTATACAGAAAGGTCAAATTGCTGCTTGCTAAACTTCTTGGATAATAAATCGTACTCATCTTGCTCATCTTCCGTAAACGGTTGATGAGTAAGTTTTAGCTTCAATAAATAGCCGAAATATGCGGATATTGGACATATAACCGGAGCTGTGAAGCCAAGTTTTGTAAGGTCATTTCGTAATGCCGTCATGCTCTCAGAGATATTGTCAGATTCGCTACGGTAGTCATCTAGTTTGTTTAGGATAAAAACAACTTTATTCTGATCAACATTTTCAGAAACCCATTTTAAGTGTCTTATCTCTGCATCTGTTCCTAAATTTGTTGGACTGATGACATACAAAAGTCTGTCATAGCTTTGTTTCTTAATAACTTGTCGTGCAATTTTGCTGTGGTTCTTATATAATGCTGCATTTACTCCAGGCGTATCTATAATGCACCATGAATTGTTTATAGCTTCTGTTCCTGTAAAATATGCTGCAATCGCTATTGAACCTTGCCACGAAAAATCATTTAATTTCTCTTGCGTTGCACACAAACTCAATTCCGGAGTAGCCAAAGAAATACAGTTATCCTCAAATGCTTTATTCGATATGTAACACACATTTCCAGTGCATACTTCTTGAGATGTCCTAGCAACAGATTTGCCAACCAATGCGTTAATTAGCGTGGATTTACCAGCACTCATATTTGCTGTCACAACAAGTTTCTTAACCGATTTTTTAGAAAACAATAAATTCTCATGATATTGCTTTATTAGGTTAACTGCAAATGGAAATAGTTCTGCACCGTTTTGGTTGTCTAACAATACATTTAAGAAATCATCTATGGATGTTTTTGCTCCATTCCCCAAGCATTCTTTTATCAATGATGACGCTTTTGCAATCAATCCTTCATCCAGCAAAATCAACGCCAAATCAGCTAACAGCCAAAATCGAGTTTTTCTTTTCCACGGAAGCGAAACATTTCCAGATACAGCATGAATAACTTCTTTTTTATCAACCAAACCGTCATGTATGAAGTTCTGTTTAGCTTCACACAGAAAATCCGAGTATTGTTGCAGTCTTTGCTCTAGGTACATTTTGAATTCAGTTAAACTTATAGATGCACCAAGCACCACTATTTGCTCCCCGTCTTTTTCCCCGGAGTTAGTATTTCCATCCATGACATTATTTTTTAACGAATCAGCGATGTATCTACTTACTAGCGATAGTGCTGTGTAATATTGTACTCTTTTCTTACTTTTTGCATTGCTTAATGGATGTCCACTAAAATCAATGGCTTCAGAAAAATAGAGTGTGGTTTCTATCATTGTCGGCGGCCCCTCTTTATCTTCTTTGTACAAAATCAATCTTGTTTAAAGCAGTGTAATATTATCACCTTGGCTCTTTAGCCACATATCAATTCCTTTTCCAAATACCTCTGCACTCAATATATAACTGCCATTATCATCCGACAAAATTTGTGCAGTTGGCAATCTATCAAGCACAGCATCCACATCTGTGCCTGAATATTGAAATTTGACTTTTTGAAGCTTTCCGCCGTACATAAACTGAATTCGCTTACGAAATTCGCCTTCTTCAAAGCGGCTACTATACGGAATATGAAACTTCTCATCTAACAGCTTCATGCCTTTTATTCGATCTATGCGGTAGATAGTAGGGAAGGAATCGTTAAGGACATCAAAATCTTTCTTAACATTCTCATCATCAATAAACGCCGTCAAATAAAAGTAATACTCGGAGAACATGATTGCCACCGGAAGAAGCTTTCGCTTTACTACTGCTTTGTCTTTTGTTCTCAGATACTCTACCTCAATACATTGACAATGCCGAATTGCTTGCCCTATATCCCACATAGTATCTAAAAATTCTGTCTTGTGCCGTGGCTCTACATAATGAAACTCCTCATTGCTTATCAAATCAGTTACCAGCTTTTGATTTGTTTCAGGTACACAGCAAGAAATCAATTTATCAAGTAGTTGAACCATTTCTTTTTTCGTAAATGCTCGGCTATCTAAAAGTATCTTGGACAACGCAAGAACTTCGCTATTCGTAAATTTCATCTTATAAATTTGTTCTAAACGATAGCCTTTTTCTCCTCGGTCATAAACCACTGAGTTGATACATCCGACCTCTTCGCCGTCTTCTTCTAGGTAATTACGAATATCATCAATATCTCGTTGAATGCTACGCTCGTTCACACCATAATTAACACTCTCTGCGCTTTTGTCGATAACATGACCATTAAGAAGTTTTGTGTATATGCCAAGAACTCTTTGGATTTTATCACTCTTGAAATTTTCCATAGACACCTCCGTCCTATAAAACATTATACATTTTCAGAATGACAGATAGTGTCTATCTCATTCATTTTTCCATCTTGTTTCTCCAATTTTTATACTCTCCAGTTGTCACTCGACCATCAGTTGGTTTCATCGCATCTTTTGGTATTGCCCAATCCCGACCAAATTTTACGGCTCCGGGTATTTTTCCGTTTGAACAAAGAGTTTGAATCCATCTTGGTGTCATCCCCCACTGTTCAGCTATATTTTTTATTGTGGTATACCCCTCAATCACACTCTCACCTCCAAAAAGAAAAGAGCACTGCCACAATAGGCAATGCTATCAACGTGCAACTGGCTACCATTTCACAGTCCTTTTAGCTTTGCGTCATAGACTTTCGACTACTTTACTACCTGAGTATAGCATATTCCTCTAAACGCATTTTGTCAATTCGTTTTTCGTCATTTTACCCTAATTTACAACAAAAGATAACAAGACTTGTGCAATATGCTTTGTTCTATCGCACAAGTCTTGCTTTCAGCCATTTTAGATTGTATAAATCAATTCTGTCAATACAATTTCCTCTGCCCGGTTGCGAATGTTATTCATCCTCTGAACCCAGACAAGCTGCTCACTGGCTTTTAACTCATCCATCACGCCCTCAGCGGCCAATAGGGCGGTGTTCCTCCGGCACCTCCAATGCTGGAATATAGTAATCGCCCATCAACTCCATATCCTCATCGTCTATCTGGTCTGAGAACATCCACGCATTACCGCTCATCTACATCACCGCCCTTGTAGTCCTTTGTTACAGGCTCATGGAACCGTTCCAGATACTCATCAAAGATTTCCTTGTTGGTAAGAACCGTACCGTCAAAACGGTAGATTGCCCCGGCATCGCTTGCCAGCTCAAACAAAAAGGATATTATAAAACCATGTTAAATCAATACCAGGACATCATAACCGTTGAGGAGCTTTGCGAGATTTTAAAGACCGGCAAGAACCGGGTTTACGAACTATTACAGACAAACCAGATAAGGGCATTCCGATTATGGCGCAATTGGAAGATACCTAAAATATCAGTGGAACATTATCTGGAGATACAATCTGGAATTTCCAAAAGCCAGATTAAAAAATAATGCCCCCAAACGTACAATACCGCTATGGATATCATCCATAGCGGTATATAAAAATTCTATTCTATGCTACTACACCACTCAACTTCCAATATTTCCTCTCACATCTCTGATTTTCGATGTTTTCAAGAAAATTGGTGTAAAGCTGGTGTAGTAACTTCAAAAATCACATGCTTACCATACTGCAAAAGTCTATCATCCAACTGTGTTTTAGTACAGTTTTGCACCCGCTGGAATCCGGCCGTCCACCATCAAAAGATTAAGTCCTTCTTTTCCATCTTCCTCATGGACTGCTGATATCAGCATCCCGCAGGAGTCAATCCCCATCATCTTGCGCGGGGGCAGATTTACGATGGCAATTGCCGTCTTTCCAATCAGCTCCTCCGGCTCGTAATACTCGCGGATTCCGCTTAAAATCGTACGATCCGTGCCGCTTCCGTCATCCAATGTGAACTGAAGCAGCTTCTTGCTCTTCGGTACGGCCACGCAATCCTTAATCTTCACAGCCCGGTAATCGGATTTTGCAAAGGTATCAAAGTCTACCATTTCCTCAAACAGCGGCTCGATTTTAACCTTGGAAAAATCAATCTTTTCCTGGATTACCTGGACCTTCTCCGCTGTATCTCCAGCTTCAGCAGCAGTCCGGGCAGAAGCCATATCCGCTTTCTTAGAATCCCCGGAACCGCCCAGTGTCTTCATGGTCGGGATTTCTTATCACTTTATTTTAAAATGACTTATTTCCCTTTATTAAGCCACTTTTCGGTTTCTTACAATCAGTCAAATAACACTTTTAAACTGATTAAAGCACCCGAATTTGTCGTACCCTTGTCGTATGGCACACAATTTGTCGTACTCTCTGTCAGTCCTAGCCGGACTCTTTCCTAAAATACATCTAATTTGTGTGCTAAGTTTTGAATTGCTTCCTGCTTCTTTGCATCGGTGACTTCCGCATAAATGTCCATCGTGGTTTCAATATTGGCATGTCCCATGATTGACTGAATCACCTTTAAATTTGTTTCATTCTCGCAAAACCTTGAGCAAAAGGTATGCCTCAAATGATGACATGAGAAATGTGGTATTAGCACTGGCTCCCTATGCTGCTTGGAAGCGTTTACCACTTCTTCTGCATTGTACGATTCGTATATACGCTTAATTGCCCGGTTGATAGACTGCGGATTATGGACATAGCCAAAACGGTTCATAAAAATAAATCCTTTCATACCGTCAATCTCCGTTTCATTAAACCCATTTTCCTGCTGGTCTGCAAGTTCTGTCTGGAGTGCGTCATATACCGCATCCATCATCGGAATAATGCGTATACCTGCTTCTGTTTTTGGAAGTGATATAGAAAACGTACACATGGGATGTTCTTTATACTCTGTACTATAATACACTAAACTGTGGTTGATACTGATTATCCGCTTTTCAAAATCCACGTCTTCCCATCTGATCCCGATAGCTTCCCCTATCCGGCATCCCGTTCCTAACAAAAACTTAAACAAAGATGTCCAGCGGAAATACTTCGGACTGCTTTCTACATAGTTTATAAAGGCTCTCTGCTGTTCCAGAGTCAGGGCATGTCTTACGCCATGATTTTTTCCCGGCTGTTTTTTTATCTGCGCCATAACTCCGTCACTTGGATTGTTGCGGATAATATCATCCCGCACTGCTAACTGAAATGTTGGGTGAAGAACCGTATGGATTGTTTCCAATGTGTTAATCTGCATTTCTTTGTCTTTCAGCAGATGCTGGTAAAACTGCAATACATCAGAAAATTTTATTGCTGCAATTTTTTTCCTGCCAAATCCATTCCTGATAAAACGGTCATACATATATTTGTAGTTCCTCATGGTTGTTCCCCTGAGTTCTGACTTTGTAGATATGTACCTGTCAAAAACAAAATTGACCGTTGCACTGCCAGCCACATATGTATCCAATCCGTCTAACTGGTCTTTAATCAGCTTTTCTTCCCTCACACGCAGTTCCATAATATCCTTTGAGTATATGCTCCGGCGCTTTCCCTCCGGATCAGTATAAGTATATACATACTTGCCATCACAACTGCGCTGCGTTTCGCCTTTCCTTAAAACCCTCCCTTTATTATCCTTTCTTGATTTTGCCATCTCTGCTCCTTTCTCAAGGAAAGAGATTTCGTACTAGCTACTTAGGGTTTCTTCCATTGCATACTGCAAATCAATCCCCTTTTGTAGCACCTGCGTTATGGTCATGTCATGTTTGGACGCATATTCTCTGAGTTTTGCGGCTTCATCCTCTGTCAGCTTTAATCCGATAAGATTCTTCTTCGGATTTTCCGACTTTGGTCTGCCTGTCCTTGCCACAATATACACCTCCATCCATTTCATAATCATTATACTTTCAGTTTAACCAAAAGTCAACACTTATTTTCAGTTATACGAAAAATCTTTCTTAACCAAAACACCAGCTACCTACTTCACACGAAATGATTCAAGATATTGGTCAAATATATCTAAATCAACCAATACCATTCTGTCAATCTTCAAGATAGCGCCTGCATCTTTCGCTAAAGATTGAAACTTATTCATGCCCATGCTGTACATTTCTGCTCCGTCCTTATATCTGACTAACCTCTTTTTGTTAATTGCTTTCGGTATTCTCTGCATTAAAATAGTCCTCCTTTTTTGCACAGCCTTATCTGCTAATAAATAGACAGAATACACTTCTCCCCATTTATTAGCAGATAAAAACTGCAATACAGGTGGCAGCTCGTTACACTGCCCACATCGGTCTTGCACCGTCATTCAAATTGACCGGATTGCAGATTCCCTGCAACCCGGAAGTATCATTATCACAGATATGCTTCATCGCCCCTTGTAACCGCTACACACTTTGCCAGATTCCACTCGCTCCTTACCTTTGCTTCAATGCAGTTTTTCAGCATTTCCTCACGTTCATCCCGCCATAAGGCAGGACAGGTATGTCATGGCGCATCTGCCTAGTGGCTCCGCATATCCTCACGTCCTGTATGCAATACAGTATTCAGTTTTCAATGTACGACGCTGATAATCAGCTATGGAAAAGGGCAGTTAACCGCCCTTTATACCGCTTCAAATGCCAGTATCTTCGTAATCAGCTTTGTTTCAAGCCTCCGGCGCAGCGTTTCATCAACACAAAAATGCAGCCGCCCGCCCTCGTCATACATTTTCCGGGTGGACAAAGTGATTATGTATCCCTCGTAATGCTTCAAAACTGCGTTGATTGCCATTACATCGCCTTCTGATGCTGCCTTTATGATATGGAAAGGCAGCAAATTCTTTTCTTCACTATTCTTACATTTCTTTTTCATCTGCTTTTTCCTCCATAATCTTTCTCAAAATCTCAAGCGAGCGTGTCCGGTGTTCGTGGATCGTACTGCGTACAAGGTTCATTTCCCTTGCTATATCCGCATCGCTCATTTCCAGAAAATACGAAAGCAGTATTACATTCCGCTTCCGTTCCGAAAGTGCCTGCAACGCTTCCGCTATCAGGGTGTCTTTTACTTCAATGTCATATCCATGCACTGTAAAATGACTGTTCTCCACTCCGTACTCATCCATAACAGACAACTGGTTCAGCTCCTTTTCAGACAGTTCAGAAAACATGGCTTCATGCTCCCTGCGGTAATCCATGTGCCGGTAATAGTTAATCGCTTCACCTTTCAGCGACATCTGGCACAGGCGGTCAAAGCGATGCCTGATTGTCAGTTCATCATGGCAAGAAGGTTTCTTCATACGAGTTCACCTCCTTCCCCGTTGTGACGTGACAAAGGCATACGCCTTTTCCCTTTCCGTTGTATCTGCCAAATGGCGGTAGGCTGATGTTCGGGTGGGAGTAAAAATTTTTTAAAAAAAATTTTGTATATAAAAAACGCCCGAACAGGCAGGGTGCCCATTGGACGTTATTCATATCTGTTATTCTGTTTTCTCCACAATCTGCGAGTGCGTATAGTTCACTCTCTAAGGTATATTCTGCTTTACTTCCAGTAAAACATCTTATAAAAGAACCTTCCCACGCCAATAGCCGGACAGGTTCCCGAAGTCAAAAAAATATCCCTCAGACCGTTCAGAACACATAAATTCCCCTAAACGTACCCAAAGGATAAAATCCACGCAAAAAAACCTCTGGATACTGCGTTTTTTTATATGCAATATCCAAAGTCATTCTATTTTATTGTGTGCATTATGCCCCTCTGATAAAGTGAATTATTAGTGCATTTCAAAAGTAAAATGTGCAATATACACTATACATGGAGGTGCATATATGGCAAGAAAAAAGAAAATTGACAAGGAAATGGGACTTCGTCTGAAGCAGGCTAGGACTGAACAAAAACTGACCTATGAAGAACTGGCTGAAAAATCCGGCGTTTCCTCACGCTATATCAAGGAAATCGAAAATCATGGAAACGTGCCAAGCCTTGAAAAGCTGGGGCAGCTCATACGAGCCTTACATATTTCCGCCGATCCGTTTTTTTATCCAACTGTCCCGGCAGACAACCTCGACTACCAGCGGCTGTTGGTTTATCTGTCACAATGTACAGAAGAACAGATTATAACAATTCTCGCTATTGTGGAAGCCTATCTTCGGACATATAAAAATTTTTCGAAGTAAATCCACTCCCTCTCCTATCTCTTTTCTAAAACAAAGGCGGCTACCCTTAGCCGCCTAATTACCTCCTTCCTCTGCAAAACTGTGGCTTGTTTCGCTGTACAGAACGCTTCTTTTTAAGGAAGCAGAATATGTCATCATTTGTCATTTCTTCTCAATGTAATAACTGCATGGCATATCAAGCCAAATACAAGAGAAAAACAGCCACCGCCAAATAGTGATGCTCCCCACCCTGCACCCGACATTGTCATAAAACCGCCAACAAAGAAAATACCAATGCCAAGAAATATACCAACACCATAAAAAAGTCCAATTGCCATATCGTACTTATTAAATTGTCGTTTCTCCTTTTTTTCATATGTTTCCATCTTTGTTATTACCTCCTTCGCAAAATCGTCCATGTTGACTCCAAAAAGAAAGCAAATTTTTTTCAACATATTTAAATCGGGTTCATTAACATCTCTCTCCCAATTCGATAGTGCCTGCCGGGTAACATTCAATTCCCCGGCTAGTTCTTCCTGTGTCATTCCCGATTGTGTTCGCAGATGACGTATTTGCTTTCCTGTTGTAATATCCGTCTGTTCCTGGTTCAAAATAGTTCCTCCTCTCTGATACTGATTTTATCAATGATATTTCGCAATAGCCAGCAATGAACACTTGCATTGCGCAAGACGTTACATTATCTTCTGAAACATATGGCGAACCTTATCTAACCGACTATTTGGGCGGCGAGGTTGTACTACAGGTTCCCCAGAAGTTTCCTGATACCCTTTCAATTCTGTCAAACAAACGCTTCTTCCATTTGTATAGAAATTCAAATCACTTTTGTATTCCCCGATCCGCCGAGCCGGTATTTCTCCAGTTAAAATTGCCTCATTATTTTTTAACGAAGTTGTTTCAATTACCGCATCATATTTCACAGCATCATGATAAGCTCGTGAAAGATATTCCTGCGGTGCAAATAGGGTAAAAGAAAGATAGGGTTCTAAAACTTGCGTTCCCGCTTTTTTTAATACCTGTTCCAACACAACAGGCGCAAGAAAGCGGAAATCTGCCGGAGTACTGACCGGGCTGTAATAAACACCATATTCAAAGCAAATTCTGCAATCTGTTACCTCCCATCCATACACTCCCTGCTCTAATCCATACCGAATCCCTTCCATAACTGCGTTTTGAAAGCTTTGGTTTAAATAACCGAGAGACACTTTACTTTCATATTCTGTTCCGCTTCCAACAGGAAGAGGAGTGACAGCCAAACCAATCGACGCCCAAAAGGGATTTGGCGGTACTTCAATATGAATTGTATAATGAGCCTCTTTTCGTGGTCTTTCCAGATAAATAACGGTAGGCTCTTTTATTGCTACCTCGACACTATATTTTTCATTTAATAAAGAACAAACAACTTCCAATTGTACTTTTCCCAAAAAGGAAAGAATAATTTCATGAGTAATAGAATCAATCATAAAATGCAGAAGCGGATCAGTATCCGCAATCTCTGTAAGGGCATCCAGTAATACTTCCCTTTGCTCTGCTTTGATTGGCTCTATCGTTGTCCGAAGAAACGGCAGGGGATTATCCGTCCACGCCTTGCGTGGCAATAGTTTTTCATCTCCTAGAACATCATTTAGTTTTAATGTATTGTCAGATAAAATAACAATCTCCCCGGAATCAGCGGTGTCTGCTGGGACGATTTCTCCATCAAATGGAATTGACATCTCTGTAATTTTAATTTTTTCCTTTTTTGACAAAAGAATCGTTTCCCGTAAACAAAGCGTACCGCTATAAAGCCTTAAATAGCAACGTCGTTTTTTCTGCTCGGTATATTCAATTTTAAATACATACCCACACAATTCCGATTGACTGTCGTCTGTTTCCAATGAAAAAACTTCTGTAATCACTTCAAGCAATTCTTTTACCCCGATATTGTCTTTTGCGCTTCCATGATATACCGGAAAAAGCGTTCCCCTTTGTACCCTTCGTTTTATTTCTTTTTGCAGTTCCCACAGTGTCAAAGGGACTCCTGAAAGATATTTTTCTAAAATATCATCATTCCCAGCAATTACAGCATCCCACTTTTCAAAATCTGCAACATCAGAAAGTATTATTTCTGAACATAAATGAACTTCCTGCATAACAATCATATCTTCTGTCAATTTTTCTCTGATATTTTGATAAGTTTGCTCAAGAACAACACCACTTTGATCTATTTTATTGATAAAAATGATTGTTGGTATCTTCATTTTCCTTAGCGCATGAAACAGCACTCTGGTCTGGGCTTGTACACCATCTTTTGCGGACACTACTAAAATTGCTCCATCCAGAACCGATAAGGAGCGATGCACTTCTGCTAAAAAGTCCATGTGTCCGGGGGTGTCCACAAGATTAACTTTGTACCCTTTCCAGCGAAAAGATGTAACGGCAGCCTGGATTGTAATTTTCCTTTGACGTTCCAAAGCCATAGAGTCCGTTCTTGTTGTACCTTTATCTACACTACCTGGTTCCATGATTGCCCCACTTGTATACAGCAGGCTTTCTGTCAGTGTTGTTTTTCCTGCATCAACATGCGCAAGAATGCCAATATTAATTATTTTCATATGTCGTCCTCCATTCACAGCCAAAAAAGACATAAAAATCCCCAGCAGTAAAATACTTTTACCACTGGGGATATAATCTGTGGACATACACATAAAAGACACGCACCAATAGGTACTTGCCACTTGTCTTGCTATGTCAATATAAATAAGGCAAAAGTATTCTTAAATTTGGTACAAAAAACTAAGCCCTTGTTCCAAAGGACATCCCAAAGTTTTTTGTTCCCACTATTTGATTATAGTTTTATTTAAGAATACCTTGCCGCATATTTTTTAACTCCTTTTTGGAAATGTAGTAATTATAACACATCTGCATCCGAAAAGCAAGCATTAAATAATATTGACTTACATTGAATTTTCTGGAGACTTATGCTAATATTCAAAGCAACAAATCGAAATATACAAGAGTATCTTTTATGGGAAACGAGATAAATATTGCATTACTTCAAATGCTTCCGGGTAAGGATATTACAGAAAATATGGAAAAAGGCATAATTATTTAAAAAATAGAGCAATCGCAACCATAATCTGAAAAGGGAGATAATATTTAAGAAACATCAAATATTCGGATAATTATCCTGTATAGGTTGTCATTCTCTGTTCAGATGCAGAGACAATAAAAACAGCCGAACAACATCAAGGAAAATTTGGCCATTCCCCATACTGGCTTTTGCTAAACAACTCCAACCAGTCACCCCAGTAGACAGTAACCTCCATTTTGAAACTGGAATAAATTTGTCGAGCATCACAATTCCAATCTCATAGAAATGACTTCCTGAAATCCGGCTATGCGGGAGCGAAATCCTTTGGGATTTCTTCCACACTCGACAAATCCAGCCCGTTCGTACATAGAAACTGCTCTTTCATTTTCAGCAACTACTTTAAGTTCAAGCTGGTTATATCCCGCTGTTTTAGCACATTCGATACACGAAGTCAGCAAAGCCTTACCAATTCCAAGTCCCCAATACTTTTTCACAACACTGATGCCAAATTCTGCTCGATGCCGTACCTTATATTTTGTACCGATTGCCTCAATTCCTGCTGTTCCCGCAATTACACTGTCAACTATGGCAAGCAATTCAATCTCTCTTTCACTCTCAGCTTTTTCTTTCAGAAACTGGCTCTCCTGTGCGGCATTAAAACTGTTTTCATCTGGATATGTAAGCAAATAATCTGTTTCACTATGTGTCAGATTGAAATTATCCACTACAAGCTGACCATCACTCTCTGTTCCATTCCTCAAACAACATTCCATGCCATTACTTAATATTATTGTTTTGTTATATCTCATAACTGCTCCTTTACTGACAACTGTCCTCAAAGTCAGCTTCTTCATCTATACAATATCCTAAGCAGAAAAATGTTTTCTCATTTCATATTGTTTAACAAATACACTAAATTTCAATTTCTTCAAAAAAGCGTTCAATGCCTGATCCCGTTCATCCACATTTATTACTCTCATCTCTAAACTCTTTGTTTGTTTAAGTAAATCTAACAAAATCTCTGTGGCAACTCCCATTCTGCGATATTTGGGATGTACCGCTAACTGCGCAATATCTCCTTTTATTTTGTCCACAATACCATATCCAATCAAGTTTCCATCAAATTTAACAATCGTATAAGAAAAGGATTTAGCGATTGCACAAACAGCATCTTTTGCGTTTTGCCATGAAGGTAGATAAGTCCAAAAATCTTTGACTGCTGTCCATTGATCATCTTGTAATTTTTCCGGATGTTCCAGTTTCCACACTTTATGTATGCCCGGTTCTTTTATCTTGCCCGTCAGTTGGTAACAATTCAATATTCTGTTAATTCGAAATCCCTGTTTTTTATATAAAGTGAGCGCCTTCTCATTATCCTGAATCACTTCCAGTTGATACACGCTGATTTTATTTTTTATACATATAGTGCTAACCAGATTTAATAATTCCCCCATAATTCCTGTTCTCCGAAAATCGGGGATAACTCCTGTTCCGAGGTCATAGACTGTCTTTTCGTTATCCCAATCTCTCACTCCATTCAAGATAAAACCGACAAGCGTTCTATCTGCAAAGGCTCCAACTGAAACCGCAGGCATAAATCCATTTCTTTTCAGCATTGTTTCAAAAGATTTAAAAGGCATATCAACTGAAACCTGATAATCAGAAAATGCCTGTGTAAACGCTTCGTATATACAAATGGAATCTGTATTTTCCAATGTCCGGTATTCCATATTTTCTCCTAAAATGTCATATTTACTCTATTGGAAGATTGTGCTGTTTCAAAAATGAGAGCTTATCCCAATAGCCTCGCTGGAATAAAATTTTCCCATTCACTACCTGAAAAAAACCACACCCCCGTAACCCCAATGGATCTCGCCATTCAAGGATTGCCCATTGCCCATCCTCAAAAATATTTTCTACGATAGCTGTCATATCCGATGTTGAAAATTCGGCTGTGAACATGGTACGGATTGCTTCAATGCCTACTACTGGCTCATTCGCTACTTGGTGATTCGTCGCATTTTCATGATAAAGGGCTGTAATTGCTTCCACATCATGTTTATTGAATGCATCTACCCATAACTGAACAACTTCTTTCGGTCTTAACATTTCTGTTTTTCCTCCTATGCCTTGTGTGTTTTTATTATATCAAAAAGCAAGTTAAAAGTCGAGAATCATGATAAAGGCACAAAAACTCCACAAACCAACACACCCTCCGGGAGTGTCGAGGGTAGAGTAGCAAGCACTGCCCATGTCCGGACACATGGGCGAAATTCCCCATGCCTGCCTACCGTCCGCATGATGAAATTTCCATAGGGAAGTATCCCTAACCCTCTTTGATTTTCTTTCCGTTTTTCTCTAGCAGTCCTTGACCTTTACCCGCAGATTTGCTACAATAACACATGGATAATTCTATCCAAAAACAACTGAACAGACACGAAACCAGACTGTTGTAAATCGAACATTTTACAGCAGTTTTTTTATGCCCAAATGAAGGAAGGAGTATCAGAAATGGCAAACAGGACACGCACTAACCGCAATGAAATCTGTCTGAATGACAGGGAACAATATATCCTTGATGAGAAGTTCAGACTGTCCGGCATGAAAAGCAAATCTGCTTTTCTACGGAAACTCATCCTCTACGGATATGTATATGATGTAGATTACAGTTTCCTCCGGGAGTACAACACAGAGCTTGGACGGATCAGTTCCAGCCTGAACCAGATTGCAAAAAGGATTAACAGCACAAACCATGTCTATCAGGAAGATATGGACGAGGTAAAGGAGTTGATGAAACAGGTATGGCATACACAAAAATCCATGCTATCACAGCAACCGTTGATAAAGCGGTAGCCTACATCTGTAACCCGGATAAGACTGATGAAAGCATCTATATTTCCTCTTATGCCTGTGCGCCGGAAACCGCAGCGATTGACTTCAAATATACCTTAGACCACTGCCGGGAAAACAGCCCGAATAAAGCCTATCATCTGATACAGGCTTTTGCCCCCGGAGAGGTCAGTTTTGAGGAAGCGCACCGGATAGGGAAAGAGCTTGCCGACAAAGTTTTGGAAGGGAAATATTCTTACGTTGTCACCACACATATTGATAAAGGTCACGTCCATAACCATATCATTTTTTGTGCCGCAGACAACCTTGAACATAACAAATATCATGACTGCAAGCAGACCTATTACCGCATCCGGAAATTGAGTGATGAGTTGTGCAACGAGCATAACCTTTCCGTCATCATCCCCGGCGGGGAGCGTGGTAAAAAATATAACGAATGGCAGTCAGACAAGAACGGTTCAGCGTGGAAAACGCAGATAAGAAAGGACATCAATGCCGCCATAAAATCATCCTCCACCTATGAGGAATTTCTGCTCCTGATGCGGGCAAAAGGATATGAGATAAAAGGGGAAAGTTTTGGGGAAGATGCGCCAAAATATATCTCATTCCGTCCGCTTGGAAAAGACCGTTTTGTGCGTGGCAGCGTGAAATCCCTCGGCAGGGAATATACAAAAGAACGCATCAAAGAACGCATTGAATTAAAGCGGGAGCGGAAAGCTGTTATCCCTAAAAAAGATTACGCAAACAGAAGACTGGTTGACACCTCTGATGAAAAATTCCAGAACAGTCCGGGACTGCAAAGGTGGGCAGCGGTTGAGAATTTAAAGATTGCTGCACAGACTTACAACGAAGCTGGTACTATTAAAGAACTGGAGCAGAAAATCGCCACTACTGCCGCCACCGGGAAGGAAGCAAAGCAGACTGTCCGCAAGCTGGAGAACCGCATGAAAGACCTTGCGGAAATCATCAAATATGCAGAACAGTATAAGGCAAATAAATCCTATAATATTGCCTACAAAAAAGCTAAGAACCCCGACGCATATTTTCGGAAGCATGAGAGCCAGATCATTCTCTATGGCGGCGCAAGGCGTATGCTGGAACAGGCAGGCATCAGTTTAAAAGGTTTGAACATCGACAAGCTGAAAGCGGAATATCAGGAGCTTACCACGCAGAAGAAAGAACTGACCGCCACTTACAAAAACTGTGATAAGGAACTGAAATCTCTGAACCGGAAACTGGAAAATCTCAACCAGTATTTAGGGCGCACAGAGCCGCAGAAAGGCGCACCGGAACAGCCGGACAGAAATAACACCCCTGCCCGGTAAAAAGGACGAAGAACCGTCTGTTAAGAGCCTGAAAACGCATCGTGGAAATGTGCATAACTCCCCATTCCGTCATGGACAACACCGTTCACAGGACATGGAAAAGCAAAAGGCAGCTTTCCCACATCCTGCAAACAATGTTGCCCACAACTCCATAAAACGGGGAGTTATACACATTACGCACAATGCCGACGCCTGCGGAATCCCATTCTTTCCCTCCTCTTTTTTATATAATCAGAAAAATATTCTTGCAGATTATACCATATCCATGTATGATAATATAAAAATCTCCAAAAAAATAGGAGTGCCGAAGCACCCCCATTTCCTAAACCCTCTTGCAAAATCCGCAGTGTTGGTTTATAATCATCATAGAAGCCGAAGGATTCTAGCACGTCCGACGGTTGTACAATCGGAAACGAGTAATCAATTTTAGTAAAACAAACGGATCACTGGCTATTCTCTATTCGCAGTAGAGGATAGCCTTTTCCGTTACTTGCGGTTGTGTTTATTGTCTATGTATGTCAAAGCTGCAAAGATCACCAGCACCAACGTAAGCACTTCTAACGTATTCATACCGACCTCCTTTCCGTTTCCAGAAAGGACAACCGCAGACTATCCCTACTTGCTCTAATCTGACTAAAAAGAATTATATCACGTTCTGTCGAATAATGCTATAAAAGTTTCACGATAAATTATTCTGCCGCTTCCAGTGCGACCTGTGCAAATTCTTCATCACTCATGGCTTCCAGTTTTTCTAAGACCTGCTCTGCAAGTTCCACCATGTCACTGTCCTGTATGTGGGGAATCACATTCTTTATATCGGCAACCATGCCCATTCTGTCCTGTCCCTCAAACACACACATCAGATTGATTTCTTCCACTGTAAACTTATCCATACGCTTATATCTCCCTCTCTGTTTTTTTCTCAGTTTCTTTTTCCGGAACCTCTTTTCCTGCTCTATCCCTCTGCTCGATGACCGCCTTTTTCTCCGCCAGCTTTTCCTTTATGGAAATCCTGCCCGCCTTGTGTTCTTTATCCTCTTTCGGCTTCTTATTGTTCAGTACATTATCGACCATGTTGTAGTTACATTCTTCCAGTTCCTCAACCTTTGCAAGCGGCTTATACTCTGCCAGCCTGTCCAAAAGCTCTTTTGCCTTTCTTGCAGTCTGTACGCCCTCACTGTCATCAAGCTCCGTCCCTTTCCCGAATATATCCGTTATGCCTTCCCTCATGCTGTCTGAAATCATGGCATTGAGGAAATCATTCAGATATTCCGTATTCCCGTTCCTGATGTCCTCTGCGATGTTTGCTACCTGCGCTTCCCTGTCCTCCACCGTATCATTGTACTGATAGGTATCATAATCATAAGAAAGCTGGTCTATCTCTGCGGCAAGGAAAGCTGCCTGCCACTTCTCCAGAGAGCCACGCACCTCAATGTCCGGCAGCTTGTCAATCAGCTCCGCAATGACCGCTACCGCTTTCGGATTGTCTGTAATATCCGGCACATAATCTAAAATCTCCAAGTCGGCAGTCCTGCCCGACACAATATCCATCTGCGTGTCCTCATAGCTTTCAGTCCCTTCCGTATGGATATTGATGCCGATGCTCCGGATACCGTTCATCCTCTCCGGCGGTATCTGGTTAAAAATTTCGATTGCTTCCTCCACGCTCGCTATATCCTCATGGTATTCTCCGAGGTTATGGAATTCCCCGCACTCTGCCACCGTAAGGGTAATGACCGTCTGCTTTTCTTCCTGTGCCTGTTCTGTATTCCTCTCCTGCATGGCAGCACGTTTTTCTGCAAGGTACGCTTCCACTCCCGGAAGATACTGCCCAAGCGTCCCGGTCTTTCCTTCTGTGATAGGGTTGATGTCAACTTTCACGCCGCCGATGCTGAAACCGTCCTCATTAAAGGTGTTGAACAGGGAATCCTCCGTTTCCCCGCCCCGGTATTCCACGACTACATCAAGGTCAGAATTTTCCTTCTCCAGACCTCTGCACCTGCTCCCAGACACCGCCACATCCACAAGTTCTATGTCCATGTCGTACTCGTCAATTTTGGACTGCAAATAGGCGTATATGGTAAGTTCTATATCTTCCTGTGTCTGCCCATTGATGCCATTCCATAATTCCTCTGTCCGGGCTTTAAAATCGGCTATAACCCTGCTTTCCTCCGCTTCCGGCACTTCCTTTCTGATACGTTCCCCAAGATGCGCCATTTCCGCCTGCCCTGCTTTTTCCATCAATCCATCATAATCAATCGGTATCAGTTCATCATCCGCCTGTATGCTGCCTTCCAGAGTGCCCCGGTGCGTCGGCTCTTTCAGGTCTGCCACAATCTCATCAAATGCCTGTCTTATGGTAATATCCGGGTTGTCATACACACCGCCGTCCAATTCCCGGTAATCCATATCATAAATTGTGTAATCATATCCGCCGCTGGCTTCCTGAATACTGATATAGCAGTCTGCAAGCCGGAAAGCAAGCTCCGTTTCTCCCCTGCCAGTTTCCCTGTCACTGGTATCTATGTATGGGTTTTCCCACTCCATGAACGGTACATCTTCCACGATCTGCTTCTGGTTGGCTGTCGGCATGAGATTCTCCATTTTCCCCTGTTCATAGAGAGCATCAAATCTCTCCATATAGAGGGAAATATCATCAAGACCGCTGCTCTTTAGCTGATGCTCAAACCGCTGTTTTACAAAATCCTTTATTTCCTTCGGTGACATTTCCCGATGAATCCTTACCTTGTCAAAACCGACCTCATCATATAAAGTCTGCAAATCTCCCATGAAGCGGCTGCTTTCCCCTGCCGCCTTGCTGTGCGTAAAATCAAGCGAAAGGCAGTTTTCATTATTCCTGACATGGATTACATCAAACTCGCTGCCATTGACATTGACGCCAAATGTTGCCCTTGCCATATCCGGCTTATCTTCCATATCCTTTCCCCGGTATTCCGCAAACTTCCCCATTGCTTCCGGAAGGCTGTCAAAACGCTCTAATCTGCTCTTTTCCGGGCTTCCGTCCGCCCATGTGGATAAATCTTCAATGACATAATAAGATACCTTATCAGCGTCCGGTTCTTCCTGTGCGCTGCCTTCTGCCATTCCCTCCGGCATTTCCGCCGCTGTTTCCATGACAGAATCCTTTTCCTCGCTGACTTCCGCTGATAATGCAGTCTCCTTTGTGAACTCCGGCACTTCCCTGTAACCGACGGAATCCACATAATGGCTTGTGTTCTCCCCGTCCTGATGCAGCACCACCACATCGCTGACAGAAAGGGAATGTCCGGTAAAATCTGCCGGGTGGTCTATGTTGAACTTGGTAAAAATATCTTCAAGGCTCATGCCCTCCGCAAGCTCCCCTGTATAGACCAGCTCGTAATTTTCTCTGGAAACCGGGATACCTTTCATTTCAAGATAATCCATTGCCATAAAACGAATATCCCTTGTTTCCTCCGTATCTTTAAGCTGGTAGATGCCAAACCTTCCCTCATTGCCATATAAAAGCTGTGCTTCCCGGTTGGGTTCACTGTCCTCTAATTCCTGTTTCATGGACTGGAACTCCAGATAGGCGCTCCAATCGTCCTTTTCTACGCCGAACAGACCGTCATGCGCCTGTAATGCTTCCTTATCCTCCACAAGTGTTTCTGAACCGTCCGCATGAAGCTGGTACACTGATACATCTTCCCCGAACAGCTCCGATGCCCTGTCCTTTGTCAGCGGAAGCATCTCATTCCATGAATAACCATATTCGTGCATCTCCGACAGACCGACCATGCCATCCGGAAGGAAGTCTATTTCTGCCTGCGCCATATCTTTTGTTTCTGAAAGCAGAGATAAATCGTCTTTCTGCTCCGCAATGGAATAAGCAAGGGAAGTGGTTTTCCCCATATCGTCCAGCTTATAGGCATGGTTCATAATCAGGTTGCGCTCATCGCTGTCATATACCGACCTGTGAAACTCCATGCGGTTAATGAGCTGTTCTGCCTGTACCGTTGCCGGAAGCTCCGAAGCGGCATGGATTTCCTTCTCTGTCATATCCACATCAAAATCATAGAACTGCGGATAACCGTCATTTACCCCGACGCTTTTCATGATCGGTACAAATTCAAAGCCTTTTTCCGCCAGATAATCCGTAACGCTTCCATTCCACGCATTATCTTCCACAAATGGCAGGTCATATAAGGCATTTTGTACTTCGGACTGCATATTTGTGATTTTAATGGTTTTATATTCGCCGCTGTCAGGCATGGATATTCTGACAACCACATCAGCATATTCAATCGGTTTATTGGCTCTTTCCCTTTCTTCCTGCAATGCCTTAAAATCGGTTATCTCATAAGTATCCGTATTGTAAGCGTAATCTAAGTGGTATTCCTCCACTTCCTCACTCCGTTCACTACCGAGAAGTGTTATCCATGCCCCGGCTCTTTCAAGGCAGGCTTCCACGTTCTGCCTGTCATCGTCCCCCATTGCAGACAGGGCATGAAGCAGGTCTGTTCTCTCCATGCTCTTCACACTCAACAGGTCATATTCTGAACGGTCTGTATTCGTCACAAGCAGAATGATGTCCTCCTGCGCCTGTTCTGCAGCACGTTCTTTATCAATCTCCAGAAGCTGTGCTTCAATCCCCTTTATCAGTTCCGAGGAAGTCCGGCGTATCGTATCAAGGGAAGATTTTAACTCTGGCATTTCTTTTCCGCTGCTCCACCCGGCGATATACCCAAAAGAATAGTCGGACGTATCAATCCCGAAATGCTGGCAGACAGTGTAGGCGATGCTCTCGGCTTCCACTTCCTTTGTTTCCCTGTCTTTGGCAATCCCTGTTTCCTGTTCAACCTCTTTTGCATGGAGTTTTGCGTGCGCCACCTCATGCACCCCGGTTTTTGCAGTCTGTACTTCGCCCATGCCCTCCTTAATAGCAATAGGGTGGTTTAAATCAATAAAATAGCCTTTCCTGTCACCCTCCATGCCCTCATAGCGGATTGGTACGGGTGAAACCCTTGCAAGTGCTTCCATAAAATCCCGGTAACGCTCCACATTCCCATGCAGCTCGCTCACGCCAAGTCCGGGAAGCTCTTTCCCGTCCGTCTGCGAATAATCAAACACTGTGACAACCCGGAAGGCGGGTATCTTTATCTCCACTTCCTCCATGACGGGCATCCCGTCCCGGTCAAGCACAGGCTCATTCGTGACCGGATCAATCTTTTCCTGTTCCTCTTTGATTTTGTAGGGCGAAGGCGCAAGGATACGGATACCCCTCTCGCCCTTGTTCACATGGCGCTCAAAATTCCTCTGCCATGCCTTATATCCGGCAACATACGTCGCTCCCGGACACTGCATCTCAATAAGCTGGATATTGTTTGCGCTGTAATTATGGAATTTTGACATGGTATTCAGGTAGCTTTTGTACTTTTCCCCCTCAAATAATTCCTTCAAGCCTTCCTCCAGCCTGTCCGTTATCTCCTTCACTTTCTGCTTTTCAGTCATGGAAACTTTGTTTACATTTGCATCTGCCATCTGGTTAATCCTCCTTTTCCTCCATAAAAACAGGGGACAGATAAGTTTCCCTCTCTGCCCCCGTTCCGGATATTTTTATTTGCAGCTATTTTTATAAACATTCCTCTTTGCTTTTTGGCTTTGCCTTATCCGGCTCCGGCACTTTTCTCTGCCCTGCCTTTTCTTTCATCTGCGACAGTTTATCCTTTACGGACACCCGCCCTCCTTTCTCCGCTTCCTTCCCGGCATCCAGACTCACAGAAAGCCGATCCAGCTTTTCAAATGCCTTATCTATCCCGTCAATCTTCTTCCGAAGGTTCTCCGCTGCCTTTTTTACAGGCATATTGATTATCCTTGTCATGCCGACACCCTGCTTTTCATCCGATACCTCTTTCGTGCCTTTCCCGGCTAACAGCCTGCCCACGTTGGAAACGCTGTTCCCGATCTGCTTCAGCTCGTCCCCGATGCTGTCAATCTGGTTGGCTGTTTTTTCACAGTCCGTCATCACATCGACCAGACGCTCCCGGTAATCGGAAAGCATGGACTTCACGCCGGAGATTCCTTTCTGGAGAACCTTGCACATCTCCGCTTTGCCTTTTTCCTTAAAGGCGCTGACAGCCTGCGCCGCTGTTTCCATCAAATGGTTTCTTACCGCTGTCAGGCGTTCCGACAGGCTAGTGATTTTCCCCTGAAGGTGCGCCACTTTATCCATGAGCTTCTCTGTCACAGATTTTGGCTGGTTTTCCTGCATCTGCGAAAGCTGTTCCCGGACACCCTGTAATTCATCCACCATTGCGGAAAGCTGCATCTGCATACCCGCCACATACCAGAAAATCCCCATAAAATCCTGTGACTGCCCGCCCATATCCTGCTGGTTAAACAGTTCTATAAGCTGCTTTAATACCTCATTTTCTTCCATGACCTGTTTTGTGTTCTGTTCTGCTGTTTCCATTTTTTTGATACCTCCATTTGATTTTGAACATGATAAAAGCAGCCATTTCTGGCTGCTCTCTACATATTACCTTTATTTACTTTTACATTTGAGCGAATATTACTGCCCTTATTTGTTTCAATTTCTGCAATTTAGTCCTATCTCCTTCCTGCTTTTATCGCTGCATATATTTTTATGATAAAACATCTTCAACCTAAAATAAAATATTTTTTAAACAATTTCTCGAAAAATTCTTGAATCATCCTTTTTGATTCCGTAATATTCATGAATTCATAACCGCCAAACCTATATACCTCATAACCTTTTAGCTGTAACTCTCTTGTATCAGTAACCATTTCAGCATACAATTTGGGGGAAGATTTATCCCCTTCAGAATAATGCTGTTTACCATCAATTTCAATAACAATTCGTATCCCATTAGGTAACAGCATTAAAAAATCCATTCTCTGGTGAGTATAAACAATACCACTTCCTCTCCAAATCTTTGCATGTGGATCATAATGCAAATACACTTGTGGAATCAACGCCGGAAAATCATTTCTTTCCTCATAAATTTTGTAATAATGTATAAAAAAATCCTTCTCTGGTTGTGAATCCAAAGAGTTAAGTAAACGAGTAAATAAGTCTTGCTGAACATTATTATTTACCGCCCTAGGCTCCCACCATCTCACAAGGGTTTTCCATGATAAACCATCCGAATTTGGCTCAAAATTATAAAGCAAACAGTTATTTGTATCGCCAACAATCTTTAATTCATTACCAATAGCATCATCAATCACTATATCCGGCTTCTTACCTAATGGCGCAAAAACAAGGTTTTTCATATTACCGCATACGGTGTTTTTCCTATAAACTTTATAAATGAGTTCATTCGATGTTTTTCCAGATACTGCTAATTCAAACCCGTCTGCACTAATAATCTCATTAATTCCTTTTACATATTGCTCCTGCTCCTCCCCTATTCTAGTTTCTGGATTAACCATCTTTTCCAAAAACTTAATTACAGAATTATCACTTATATATTTAAAACTCAAAATGTTTAGCAACATATCTTTGTATGATATATCATCATTTCTTATTACATGCTGCATAATGTAATCCCAAATAGATGCTCTACTAAATGCAAACATCTCTCCATCGTCAAAAGGTTCATCTAAATTCCAAATACCACTAAGTAATTCATCCAATGTCAAATTTCCTTCAAAATTTGGACACATGCCCAGATATTCTGCTAATTTTCTCCGAGTTACAAAAGTAAACTCAAATATGCTATCTCCAAGAAAAGTTTCCATTTGACGATTTAAAGAAACACTCTCAGCATCTTTAACTATACGATATGACAATTCAATTATTTTTTCTTCCGATAATTTTTCCAACCCTGTTTTAGCATATATTTTTTTGCTATGATACGGATCAAGTGTTTCATCAGGAGATATTCCATAGCTTTTCATAACTCCCTCTATTTCATAGCTTTTGTAATTCCAAAAATATTGTGCAAGAATCTCTATTAAACCATCCTTCTTTTTGCCCATATGATTCAACTCCAATCTAGGGATTATATTTCTGCCACCAATATATAACACTGAACGAAATATAGTTATCCCTCCAAATTAGAACCATTTTATCATAAACAGCTTAAGACGTCATTCATTTTCAATCTTGCACTATATTCTTTATAAGGAGCAGCCAAATTCTGGCTGCTCCTTATAGTCTACAGACTTTCTTCCTTTCCCTTACCCTTTGAAATCTCCGGCTTTTCCGGCATTTTCTGCCCATAAGCCTTCTGTCGCATCTCGGCAAGTTTTTCTTTTACGGAAATACGACCTCTCGGACTGTCTGACAACATCTGCTCCTTCCCATGCTCCGCCACTTTTTCCGATACCGCCCGGTTAATCTGCGGTTTAAAAGGCGCATCCGCCACAGCTTCTGCATCATGCCCCATTTCCTCTGTGTCCATTTCCTCCTGTTCCCCGTCATTCTCCGGCTCATCGTCCATATCAATCCCATCGCCGCCCTTTTCGTCCATGTTCAACAGGGCATTTAATTCTGTCAGGCGTTCCAGTTTCTCCGCAAGCTCCGCTTCCTGCGGGAATGGCTTTGTAACCTCCACTTTTGCGGTTTCAAGCTGATGCTCCACGTTCTCCAGTTTCTGCGCCACTTCTTCCATTCTCTTATCCATGCCCTCTAAGGCGTTGCTTAACCTCTGTAAATTTCCCAGCGGATCAGCACCGATTTCCACCTCATGGCTGATGCTGCCTTTCAGGTTGACCGTAAACTTGGAAAAGAATGAATCAAAGGAAACACTCATTTTAAATCCCTGATATTCCCCGATTGTGACTGCCATATTCGGCTGTTTTGCACTCCGGCACATATCAATCAGTGCTGCCCCGGCTTCTTTTTTCTCTGTATATACCCGGTTCCCGATTTTCATGGAAAAGGTATCTTTATCCGGGAATTTATTCTGCCGGTAGGTCTGTATGTCGGCACGATACCCCGCAAGCCTTTCCTTCATGGTGGCTATCTGCGCCGGATAATGCTTCACGATGTTGTCCTCCAAACGGTACTTCTGGCTGGTATGGTTCGCCTTCAACAGCTTTAGCTTGGATACCTGAATATCTAAATCCATCTTTTCCTTTATGTAGGGATTTCCGGTAGCCAGAGCCTTAACCTCGGCATAAGTGAGAGCCGCTTCATCAATGTCCTCACAGCTCCGCACCGGGGATTTGCTGGTCATGATCTGCCCGATGAATTTCTGTTTATTTTCAATGAGCTGCCAACTGTACGAATCGAATGTTCCCTCCGTCACATACCGGAAAATCTTCACTTTATCATTCATGTTGCCCTGTCTTAAAATACGACCTTCCTGCTGTTCAATGTCGGAAGGACGCCAGGGCACATCAAGGTGGTGCAGGGCGATAAGCCGATCCTGTACGTTGGTTCCGGCTCCCATTTTTGCGGTTGAACCCAATAAAAAACGAACCTGCCCGCTTCTTACCTTTGCAAACAGCTCCGCTTTCCTTGTTTCCGTATTGGCATCATGGATAAAAGCTATTTCATTCTCCGGCACTCCTTTCGCCATGAGCTTATCCCTGATGTCCTCATATACATTAAATGTACCATCTCCTTTCGGTGTGGATAAATCACAGAAGATAAGCTGCGCCGACTTCTGTTCTTTTGTCTGCTCCCATATCTCAAATGCCTTATCCACACAGGTGGCGGCTTTGGAGTTTTCCTCATCGGGAAGCATATCATTGATAAGCCGCTGGTCTAACGCTAACTTTCTCCCGTCGTTGGTTATCTTCAGCATATTGTCGATGTTCGGCTGCACTTTCCTGTCCCTGACCGCCTCCGCCCTGTCCGCAAGGGACTGTACCATGTCCTTCTGGTATTCGCTCGGCTTTAGCACGACATTTTCATAATCCGCTTCCGGCACAGGGAGTTTCAGCATATCCGGTGTCTGAATATCGGCACTCTCCTTAAATAACGCAATCAGCTCCGGCAGGTTGAAAAACTTTGCAAACCTTGTCTTTGCCCGGTAGCCTGTACCCTCCGGCGCAAGCTCTATGGCTGTCTGCGTTTCCCCGAATGATGCCGCCCAACTGTCAAAATGCCCCAATCCCAAACGCTGCAAAGTATTGTACTGGAGATAGCGCATATTGGTATATAACTCCGTCATGCTGTTGCTGATCGGCGTACCTGTTGCAAATGTGATTCCCTTCCCACCTGTCAGCTCGTCCATATACTGGCACTTCGCAAACATATCCGAAGATTTCTGCGCTTCCGTCTGTGCAATGCCCGCTACATTCCGCATCTTTGTGTATAAAAAGAGGTTTTTATAGTTATGGCTTTCATCCACAAATAACTTATCTACGCCCAACTGTTCAAAGGTCACTACATTGTCTTTCCGGCTGGAATCGTTTAAGCGGCTCAACCTCGTATTCAGCGATTTTTTTGTTTTCTCCATCTGCTTAATGGAGTAACGCTCGCCATTCTCCGCTTTCAGGGCTTCGATTGCCATTTCAATCTCTGCTATCTGCCTTTCGATCATCGCCATCTGTCTTTCAGTGGAAAGCGGAATTTTCTCGAACTGGCTGTGACCGATAATCACAGCGTCATAATCCCCTGTTGCGATTCTGGAACAGAACTTTTTCCGGTTGGCGGGTTCAAAATCCTTTTTTGTAGCCGCTAAAATATTCGCCCCCGGATACAGGCGCAGGAAATCGCTTGCCCACTGCTCTGTCAAATGGTTCGGCACAACAAATAAGCTCTTTTGGCACAGCCCTAACCGCTTGCTCTCCATTGCCGCCGCAATCATCTCAAAGGTCTTTCCTGCCCCTACACAGTGCGCAAGCAGGGTGTTGTCCCCGTAAAGCTGATGCGCCACTGCATTAAGCTGGTGCGGTCTGAGTACAATGTCCGGCGTCATGCCGGGGAATTTTAAGTGCGAACCGTCATACTCCCTCGGTCTGGTGGAATTAAAAAGCTCGTTATACTTTGCACATAAGTCCTGCCTGCGCTCCGGATCACGAAATACCCAGTCCTTAAAGGCTTCCCGTATGGCTTCCTGCTTCTGGCTTGCAAGCATGGTCTCTTTTTTATTGAGGACTCTCTTTTCTTTCCCGTCCTCCGTAACCACATCAAAGATACGGGTGTCACGAAGGTTCAGGGAATCTTCTAAAATCCTGTAAGCATTTGCCCGGCTTGTGCCATAGGTCATGTTGGCAAGCGCATTTCCCCTGTCCGCATTTTTCCCCTTCACGTTCCACTGCCCGGTCACATCGGAATACTGTACGCCCATTGTATTACGGTCAAACAGGTACTCCGGCGTTTCAAAGGTTTCACGCATGAAGTCCTCAATATATTTTGTGGCGATCCATGTCGCACCGATACGCACCTCAATCTCCGATGCGTCAAGCTCCTTCGGCTGTACGCCCTCCAAAGAGGTTACGTTAATGGCATATTCCGGGCGGTTCTCCGCAAAAGTCCTTGCCACCGACAGCTTCTCCCGCACATTCCCGCTTAAATACTCGTCTGCGGTTTCCCATTCCTCTGTCACCGGGTTCTGGAAGATTACCCCCGCAAGTTCCTTTATGATTTCTTCCTCGCTTTTGTCCGCAAGCTGTGACATATAAGCTAAGTCCACGCCCGCCTTTTCGCTCAGCGATACCGCCAGCGCTTCACTGGCTGTGTCCACGCTTGTCACAACCTCCTGCTTTTTAATGGTTCGCTTCGAGAACATATCCGCCTTGCCGATGAAGTTCCCTTCATCGTCCAGCTTTTCAAGGGAGCATAACAGGCAGTAGCTGGAATCCTGATTGAACGCCCTTTTATTGGTCTGTGAGCTGATAAGACCGAATTTCTTGGAGAAATCATCGTATAGCTGGTTTAGCTCCGTCTGCTTGTTTTGAATCATATCCTCCGGGTATTCGTCCAACTGGAAGTTTATCAGCTCCTGCGTACAGTCCCGGATTGCCACCATGCCTTTAATCCTCTGTTCTGCCTTTTCCGACACGTCCACAGGCTTCATAATGGAATTTTCCCGGTAATACACCGTATCGTCTACAACCGTATAACTGTAATTCTTCACATCCGGATCGGCGGGTATGTTCTCCTTTGCCAGCTCATCGTCAATCTCGTTAAAATCCGCCTGCTCGATGCTGCCCTCCACATGGGAAAGCGCATTTTTAAGCTGTGCCGACAAGGGAAGGGAAGTGTCCGGCAGGCAGGCGCTTTCCATGCCATGCGCCCCGGAAACCATCTCCATTTTCCCCAATACCATCTCCGGGTGGTCTGCAAAATACTGGTTCATCACGATACCGTCTTTTTCCGTCAGATGCACCCAGTCCGGCTCTATATCCATTACCCGGTCACGCTTCTTCAAAAACAGAATATCCGAAGTGACCTCCGTACCCGCATTTTCCTTAAACGCTGTGTTCGGGAGCCTGACCGCCCCTAAAAGCTCCGCCCTCTGTGCAAGGTATTTCCGCACTTCCGGGTTTTTCTTATCCATTGTCCCCTTTGAAGTGACAAAAGCGACAATGCCGCCCGGTCTGACCTTATCCAGCGTCTTTGCAAAAAAATAGTCATGGATAAGGAAATTATGCTTGTCATACTGCCTGTCAGACACTTTATATTGTCCGAAAGGCACATTTCCAACCGCCACGTCAAAAAAGTCATTGGGATAACTGGTATTTTCAAAGCCTGTGATTTTTATATCCGCATGGGGATAGAGCTGCTTTGCGATACGCCCGGTCAGCCCGTCAAGCTCCGCCCCGTACAGCCTGCTTCCCTGCATCTCCTCCGGCAGACAGCCATAAAAATTCCCGATCCCGGCGGCGGGATCTAACACATTCCCTCTGGTAAAACCCATTTTCCCCACTGCGTCATAGATTGCCTGAATGATGACCGGGCTTGTATAATGGGCATTTAACGTGCTTTCCCTTGCGGAAGCGTATTCTTCCGGGGATAACAGGCTCTTTAATTCCTGATATTCATTCGCCCAATTCGCTTTGGAAGAATCAAAAGCATCGGCAAGACCGCCCCACCCCACATATTTTGCTAAAATCTCCTGTTCCTCCGGTGTTGCAGTGCGGCGTTCGCCCTCAATCTTTTCAAGGGTGCGTATGGCTTCCACGTTCTGCCGGAATTTCTCTTTCGGAGCAAAACCTTTCCCGGTGTTTTCTGCTTCATTAAAAGAAATGTGGTAATTTGCTGCTCCCGACTTATCAATCTCCGGCTCTTTTTCCGGTTCTTCCCCCGTTTCCCCTGTCAGTGCTTCCACATCACCCATAACCTGCCTGATAAACGGATCATTCTCTAAGGCGTTTTCATCTACAAGCTGCCCGTCCACAATGCCTGCTTTTTCCAAACGCTCCCGGACTGCCTGTGTGTCAATGTCGGGGAAATCATCTTCTTTTCCTGAAACCTCCTTTGTTCCTGAAACTGTTTCCGTTTCCGGTAAATCCTCTGCTGGTAAATCCTTACCTTGTAACTCCCTGTTGAGTTTACCGCAGAAAATATCCGCTTCCTCTGGTGCAGCGAATGTCGGCACTGTGCCATCGCCTGCCACATAATAATCCTGTGTTTCGTTATCCCATACCGCATAAGGCTCTGTAAAGGCATCGGTTGTTTCCGTAACCGTAAAACGTTCTGCTGTTTCCTGCTCCAGTTCTTCAGATAAATTTTCCGGCTCTGGTTTTGGAGTTTCCTCCGCAGCTTTTTCTTCCTTCTGCTGTTCCGGCTCATTCTCGTAACGTGCCGCATATTTCTGTGCTTCCTTCAGCAGAGCGTCCATCTCCACAGCTTTTTCTGTATTTCCGCTTAATGACTGCATCAGGACATAATCGGCTGCTTCTAAAAATAAAGCGTCATAAACCGCTTTTCCCTCTAACCGCCTGTCAGCGTCCTCAATGGCAACCGCCCCGGTGTCCTCATTCCAGCCGACCACATCTTTCATGGACAGCGCACCGCAGATTTTTACCACAGCAGACATCTCCGCAATCCTTTCCGCAAGCGCCCTGTCGCTTTCTCCTGCTTCATGCTGTGCTTCGGGCTTTTGGGCATCCTGCCCGGAAGTTTCTCCGGCTGGTTCTGGTATTTCAGCTTTGTCCGGCTCCCTGTCAAGCTCTATGTACTGCCTTGCCTGATTGGTAAAACCGTCCAGCACAGCCGGGTGGGAAGTGACGATATAATCCCTTGTCTGCCAGTCTGCATCGGGCATGAGCGATCTTGCCCATTCCTTATTGTCGGGGGAAAACCGCCCGTCATGGGATAAGTGCATGATTGTGTTGGCAAGGACAAGTTCTACTCGCTCCTTCCCATACTGCCTGATAACGCCCTCGGCGGTATCCCCCGGAAGTGTATAACCGTCAAATTTTTCCGCAACCGCCTGTTCTATGGCATTTTTGCACTCCACCCGGACACTATGCTCCAGTTTTTCCTGCTCCCGGCGCATGGCTTCCTCCGCCTGCTCTTTTTTATACTGTGCATAGGCTTCCTTACCCTTTGGCGAAAGGTATTTATCCGCTTTTACAAGCTCGCTGATACGCTTCTCCACCACATTCCACTTCAAAAGGACTTTCGCATAAGGATCTCCTATCGTGCCTTTCTGTAACTTGATTCCTTTTGAATCGTGCCAGTCATCGCTCCGGTCTGAACCGATTAAGGCGGGTGAACTGCCGCCCGTTCCATATTCATTTTTAAGGAAGGCTATATTATCTTTTTTGTCATGCCCCTCCATGAAATACTCATAAATGCGGAAATGCCCGTTATGAAAGCCGCTGCCCCCTGTCAGGCGGGCATCTATCTCGTCCTGTGTGATAAAATCCTCATGCAAGACCTCCACACTGTCCTGTACCGGGTACTCTTTCTTCTCCGTACTTAAATCCGCTATCTCTGAAAGCAGATGCTCCGGTCTTTTCACATACCGCCATTTTATCTGCTTTTCCCCGGATTCAAGCCGTTCTTTCGCTTTAGAAAGCTCCCCGGAAACAACGTCCCGCCCTTCCTGCGTGGATAAAAGCTCGCAGAGGTTCGTGATGCTTTCCGGGTGGTTATAATTTTTTATGGGTATGTTCTCCGGCACTTCCCCGATACCGTCCCGGAAGAAATTGAACAGGTCATTTGACACCCTCTGGCGCTCCACAGCGTCCACAAGGAACACTTCATTTGCGCCCATGTAAGTGCCATTCTCCACCATAGAACGGACAATGCCCTCCACTTCCTGCCAGCCCATCACCGCAACCGGGTTTTCCCTTGCAGACATCCCGTAGCCGATGCTCATGCCGGATTCATTGAACCAGACAGAAACGGGATTGTTCCCAAAATCAAAACCTTTCCCGGTAGTCCGGTATTCGTTTTTCAAAAACTCCGCCATTTCCTCCGGCGTTTTATCCTGTTGGTACTTGGCATAAATACGGCTTCTGTTATTATTCCGTCCTCCGCCTGTGCGCAGAATGGCTTCAAGCTGTTCTTTTGGCAGGGAAAAAGCGGCGGGCATGATGTATTTCTCTCCTGCCTGCGCCGCTTCTATCGTGCCAATCTGTTCCTCTATCGTGGGGAATAAGCTAAGCTGCTGGTAAACCTCCGTTTCCTTCGGTTCTTCCCACTGCGGTATCTGCCCCTCTTTCAGATATTCGCCTTTCTCCATGTAAAAAGCGATGCTGTCCCTCACAGTTTCCCATGACACAGATGCCTCCGCTGTCCGGTTCAGGTAGCTTCCACTCCAGAGCATCAGACCATTTTCATCCGCCTTATATCCGGCACGTTCCTTGCCCACATAAAATTCCGTATATTCCCCATGCCTGTAACTGTTCTTGATATATTCCGTCTGCCTGCCCTTATCCGGCTCAAAAAGCATTACCCCTGCTATCTCAGGGCATTTATGCTCCATAAACTCGTCAAACTGTAAAATGCCTTTTTCTATTTTTGCCCAGTGCCTGTTGATGATTTCTTCCCCGGATAAAGGAAAGCCGGATAATGTGGTTTCTCCACTATCCGGCTCCTGCAATTCCATATTTTCAGTTGTGTCTTTACTATTTACAGGCTGTACACCAGCTCCGTCAGCACAATCTCCTCCGCCGACTGCCTGATGCTGTTCATCTTCTGCACCCACAGCATCTGGTTCTCTGCCTTGAGTTTCTCCGTCACTCCCTCCTGCTTCATCATCTGCCCGGTCAGCAGATCCATCCTCTGCTCTGCCTGTTCCTGAATGGTCAGAAGATGCTCTTTCAGTTTCCCTTTCAGCAGAAGTCCGGTGTAGATTCCCTTCTTGTGTTCCTGCAAGTAATTCTTCCTCATCAGCCCGTACTTCGTCAGTGTCCCCTCCGGCTGCTCGTCCATCTGTAACATCGGTATCAGATAATCCCCGTTCTTCTCGTAAGTCAGATTCATCATTATTTCCCCTTTCCCCGGCATTTCCGGTCTGTGTGTCAGGTTGTACGTCCTGCGTTTCGCTTTCACGCTTTAAAGCATTATAGCGTGTGCCAGCGGTATTTGCAAGTCCTTTTTCAACTAAATTTTTCGATACTTCATTTCTGTCATACGCCCTGTCATACGCCCCGATTGCCTTCCCGATTTCCATAAGGACAGGCTTGGATAAATCGGATATGCTGTCCCCGATATGCGACAGGGTTTCCACCGTATTAAATTCATAGATATAAGGGAACTGGATTTCCTCCGCCAGCTCCGCATCATCCATGCCGCACCGCTTTAAGACCATATAAGCGATACTGTCCGCCAGCGTTTCCCGGACACGCACAGCAATATTCAGTTCGTCCAGCTCCTCCAGAAAACTTCCCTCTTTCAGATATTCCATATCCGAAGCAAGCTCCCCGTAACAATCCTGTGCAATCCGGGCGGCAATCTCCCTGATCCTGTCCGTAAATCCGGCTTCTTTGCTGGTTTCCCCGTAAATCCCTTCCAGACGGTCAAGCACCGCTTCCTGATGTTCCTCCTTCATTTCCCATAGCTGCGGGAAACGACCAATGCGCCTTGCCTTATGCACATCCGATATGTCAAAGACATACCGCAGTCCGGTGTAAGGACTCCCTTCTTCATCAATCAGGGCAATTCCCTTTGCCCCTTTGTTTACCCAGCAGTGCATTTTTTCATTCCATATCTCTATGGAAGCGCAGGCTGTCGCATCCGGTCTTTGGGCATAGATAAGGAGCTGGTCTTTGAACGGGTATTTGTAGAGCCTTGATGCTGTGTTCAGATATTTCTTCCAGCTTTCTTCATTCCTCGCTACTTCCCTTGATGTTTCTGCGGAAAGTGCGGAAATTAAGTCATATTTTCTCATGGTAAACCTCCGTTTCCTGTTTTTTGTAATTTTAGGCAATAAAAAAGGCGGCTATGGTTCGTTCATAATCCATTGCCACCAGTGACTGTAAACTTTATTCAATTTTTGTTTGCTCCCTTCCTAGAATTTTGTATAAGAAAAGCACCTAAGATTTCTCCTAAGTACTTTTCAATACTGCTACAATTATGCCTTACCACAACATTTTTTATATTTTTTCCCACTACCGCATGGACATGGATCATTCGGATAAATTTTCTTTTTATGTTGATTCCTTAGTGTTTCTACTACTCTATTTTGATATACTACATCTGCTAATTTACTTAATTCATTTTTATCATATCCTTCTTTATCAATATCCTCAATATACAGTTTTCTATAATAAATATCTTCCAATCTATTTAATTCATCATATTGAAGAAGAATGTACCAGCTTTCATTTTGCCCAATCTTCATCATGTTTGCATACATATAGCTTAACCTATCTTTTTCCTTAAGTTCCTTAATTCCTCCCTGTTTCACAAACCATCCATGCATGACTTCCCCATTCCTAAATGCTGGAATCATTCTTCCTAGTTCCTTCTGTCGATTTAACATATAAAAAATGCTTTCTACAAGCTCATTTCTAGTCACAAAATCAAAGTCAAGTAAAAAATTGGTAAAAGATACTTTTTCCTGTAGTTTTTTACTTTCCACAATAGATATAATCTTTTTAATTTCATCTGGAACTTCTTGTACCGGTTTATTACTCTCCACTTCTTCACAATGTAAACTTGCAAAATACGCATCTAAATCCTCTCTATAACCATAAGCAGCAAAAGAATTACAATCATCAAATTCATCTGCGTACATCTCATAGTTATTATGAACAATATACATTCCCAAATGATCCAGTTCATCGCTAAGTAATAGAGTTTTTGACCTTGTTGCTGTTTTGCGCTGTTTTAGATAATGCAAAAAGTATAACGGCGAATCAAAATATGCTGTGTATACTTCCAAATCATCCACACTAATTGCTATTGTTCCACTGTTCACCTGCAAGAAATTCATCTTCTCAATCTTCGCTTCAAAAGCATTAAAATTATCAACCGTCACACAAAATGTAAATATATTTTGGAACTTATCCCTACTAATAGTTACCTTTTCATTCTTTTTATCATCATAAAATGTCACCTGCTTGTTTCTATCTATATAGTTCAATGTTCTTTCACATTGATAATCTGCCTTCCCAATCAATGCATCAAAAGATTTTTTATGTGCTTTATAATCTGTAATTGCTGGAGTATATGTAAAAGAACCTGCCTTAACTTCCGCAATAATAAGAGTATCATCATATAGTACCAATATATCATTTTCATCCATTTTCTTTAATGAACTGCCTATCGGATAATAATTACCTACATAAGTCTGACATCCCGGTAAAAGCCGTTTAAATTGATCTTCTACTAAAGTTTCACTCGCTTTTTGTTGTATATCTGCCCATTGTGTTGTATATTCATTATCATGTCTTTTCATATCTTTTTGAATAATACGATAGATATTATCAAATAGATTGTAATAATCAAAACAATAGCTAGATTCGCCTATTTTTATAAATGGTCTTTTCTGAACAGGCAAATCACGTATAATCCAGCCTGAGAAATCTTTTTCATCTATAAAATCTTTACATTCACCAATATCCCACGATAAACTATTTATTAATGCATCATTCCAACCTGTTACTTTCTTTATATCATACAGCTCTGTTCCAAAACACTTTTCGCATAATTCCAAATTTTGTTGACTATCTCTAATTTCATCTAAAAGTTTTTCAACATCTTCCAAGTCTTTCCCCTCTGATGCTTTTTGAAACTCCAAGAATTCATTAAACATTCCTTTCATAGAATCTAGTTTAGCTGATGAAAGCGAATATTCTAACTTTTCTAATCCCTCTAATAAATCTTGTGCTGATACCCCATATAATTCTCGCATCTTATCTGAATGAGGTAATAGTAAACTCTCCATATTTGTAAGCTGCTGAAACTGGTACCTTTTACCTCGCACATTTCCCATTAGTTGTGCTTCCATAATATACTGTATATCTTTTTCATCTAAATCTGCATCGTCAATCATCGTCTTAGCTGCCCAAAAAATATAGAACATCTGTGTTTTTATATACAGTTCATCAACTTTTTCTAACACACTTTCAATTAACTCTTCTTGATTATCCTTAAATCCTTCAGAATAATTCTCCTGTGAAACTAAGATACTCTGTATATATTCAACTGTTCTTAATTCAAAATTTTGTTTTCCTTCTATCTGTATCTCAGAAACAGTATTGAATAAATTAACCATTCCACGATCCATAGCTACCATCAATAACGATAAGGGATCACATTTGCTAATATGCTCCCGAATATCCATAATTAATGTATCAATTTCAGCTTTCTTTTCATCATACTGTTGCGCCAATTCTGTATTTCGTTCTAAAATGTCTTGTTCCGTAAAATTATTCTTCAAAGACACTATATTTCCCATTCGTCCCAACTCTAAAAAACCATTACTGTAAAACTCATCAAAAGGCATCTGCTTATTCTTTCTTTTTTTCTTCATAATCTCTCTCCTATATATCTAACAATAGTTTATATGGCACTTACACATCTTTCTAGTTTTGCGCTAATATTTTGTTTGTATTTAACTATGCCATCCAGCTATCGTTAATTATATCAATCAATCTATATTTCCACAATCATTTTCAAATCACCTTCTTCCTAAATGGCTGCAAAATACAAAATGCGTATCTTGCAGCCTGTTTTTTGTTACTTTCCGGCATTACTCATAGAAGCCATTTTCCTCAATGCCTTTTTCCAGAATGGTATGTATCAGTTCCTCCAGTTCCACACCGTTAATCTCGCTGACTACAATCAGCTTTGCAAGGGTATCTTTCTGCACAGATATTGCATACTGTTCCTCATCGGCACGAAGTTCATGAACACAGATGCCAAGCCCGTCCGCAATCCTGCATACCACGCCAAGCTCCGGCTCTCTGATGCCCGCCAGAATATCCATGATTGTCCTCTCCGGCACTCCTGACATTCTGGAAAGCTCCATAATACTGATTTCTTCCTCTTTCATCACATTTAATAACTTATCTCCTGTTGTAAACATATCCCTTTCCTCCTATTTTCTAAGCATTTTGCCTGTTATCTCTATCCGGGGCAGGATAATATCCCGGACATAAGATGTATTTATCTCTGTTGCTATAAAATTTCTCCCATGCTTCATACATTGGACTATCTCGCTGCCCGATCCTGCAAACGGAATAAAAACCAAATCATCCGGCATACTGCTTGCAAGAATAATTCTTTCCGCCAGTTTTTCCGGTTTTTGTGTAGGGTGTCCGGTTGATTCTTTATAATTGGGCATAACCCTCGGATACTCCCACACATTCCCGCAGGATTTTCCTTTTGGATTTTTCCTCTTGTCCTTCTCCCCTCCGGCATGGTATGGAATACGGATTTCGTCATGCCTGATCTCATGGAAGGGCTTGCTGTAATACCATAAAAAGTCCGCTTCATTCCGGTATATTGCTTTTCCCGGACGCCCTGTTCCATAATTCCAGACAATCAGGTTTCTCTTAATCCACTCCAATTTATCCAAAACACTGACAGAAAGTTTATCTATCATCTGGCTGCTTCCCCAGCAATAAAACGCCCCTGTCGGTTTCAAAATCCGGCAGCACTCCGCCGCCCATGCGGAACACCAGTCCAGATATTCCTGCACAGACTGAAAGACAAAATCAAACTCCCCTCTCATGTGGTAATAAGGCGGATCTGCAATGATTAAATCCACGCTTTCAGAGTGAAGGCGTTTTAATACATCCACACAGTCCGCTTCATAAACCTGATTCTTTTCTATTCTGTTTTCCTCTGGAAATACGCTCAATCTATCACCTTCCCTATCTCTTTTTCTTCTTTGGAAATTCCATGACAAATTTAAACTGTACCCCGCTTTTTTCTTCCCCGTCTTTGATGTAATGGTATTCCTCCGTTCCACTCGGAATGATATAGGCATCGTAAGTTTTGCCTGCCTTGCTCTTTAATCCTTTTAACAGGATTTTCTTTCCGGCAAGCATATCCTGTACCTGTGCATCGGTAAGCGAAACGCCCATAACCCGGCTCACATTCATGCCGCATTTATTCATGCAGTATGCACCGTATTTTCCCTTTACCACCTGACCGCCGCAGTTCGGGCACGTTCCAAGCGATTCCTGTCCCTGTGAGAACATCTTTTTCTGCTCGTCGCTGACCTCATGGTAAGTATGGATAAGCTCTGACACCATATTTTCTATGTCTGCCATGAAGTCCTCCATTGCAAGCTCCCCTTTGGCTACCAGCGTCAGGGCATTTTCCCAATCGGCAGTAAGTTTCGGGGACTTTACCACATCGGGAAGAACCGTAATCAGCTTGATTCCGTCCTCCGTCGGTATCATCTGCTTTTTATCCCGCTTTACGAAACCGTCCTTGACCAGCTTCTCGATAATGTCCGCCCTTGTTGCAGGCGTACCCAAACCTTTACGCTCCACATCATCGCCCATATCTTCCGCCCCAGCACGTTCCATAGCAGATAACAGGCTGTCCTCTGTATAGTGTTTTGGCGGGGAAGTGAAATGCTCGCTGGTTTTCGTCTGCACACCCTCAAAAGCCTGCCCTTCCGATAATTCCGGCAGCTTCCTTTCCCCGTTTTTTTCTTCCTGATTCCCAGCAATCTTAAAAGAACGCTTAAAGGCATCTTCAAAAGACTTCCACCCATTATGCGTGACAGACTTCCCGGAAACCGCAAAAGTATATCCGTTACAGGATAATTCCGCTTTGACCGTTTCATAGGAATGTTTCTCCCCGGTAGCGCACAAAAGGCGGTTCGCTATCAGGGATAAAATTCTGCGCTCCGTTTCTGGAAGTGCCGCAAGGTCAACTCTGGCAATCTCCATTGTGGGGATAATCGCATGGTGGTCTGTCACTTTTCTGCTGTCCAGCACCCTTTTTATATCCGGGTTGAAAATCGCATTTTCCTCAAATATAAGGGAACTGAAAACCGCTTCTATCACGCCTTTTGCGGTCTGCCCCATATCATCGGACAGGAACTGGCTGTCCGTCCTCGGATAAGTGGCTAACTTTTTCTCATATAAACTCTGCGTGTACTCCAAAGTCTGTTTTGCGGTAAAACCGAATAAACGGTTCGCATCACGCTGGAGCGTGGTAAGGTCATAGAGCTTCGGCGGCGCAACAGTTTTTTCTTCCTTTAAAACAGATGTGACAAGAGCCTGTCCGTTTTGGCAGGTTCCCACAATTTCATCTGCTTTATTTTTATCATCAATGCGCCCGGTGGCGGCATCAATCCCATCCATCAGGATATGCGCCATGTAATATTTTTCCTTCTGGAAATTCATAATTTTTGTTTCCCTGTCCACAAGCATTGCAAGCGTCGGTGTCTGCACCCTGCCTACTTTTAAGACTTTGCCGCCATACAGCACCGTAAACAGCCTTGTACCGTTGATGCCCACAAGCCAGTCCGCCTCCTGCCTGCACAGTGCGGAATGGTAGAGGTTGTCATAGTCACTCCCCGGCTGCAGATTCTCAAAGCCTTCCCGGATTGCGCTTTCCTCCATTGAGGAAATCCATAATCGTCTGATCGGCTTGTCACACCCTGCCATCTCATACACAAGACGGAAGATAAGCTCTCCCTCACGCCCTGCGTCCGTCGCACAAACCACAGCTTCCACATCTTCCCTGTGCATTAACTGGCAAAGCACGTCATATTGTGCTTTCGTGTCTGCCTTGACCTCATACTGCCAGTTCTCCGGCTTTACGGGAAGGCTCTCATATGTCCATTTCTTCCACTGTTTCCCGTAGCTTTCCGGCTGTGCCAGTTCCACCAGATGCCCCACGCACCAGCTCACAAGATAACCGTTCCCCTCCATGTATCCGTCTTTGCTTTCCGTTGCGCCGATTACTTCTGCGATGCTCCTTGCAACGCTCGGTTTTTCTGCTATCACTAACTGCATTTTTCTTTTCCTCCTGTCAAATCAATGTCACTTTCCACTTCATTTCCCCATACATCAAACCCGTCCGTTTTTCTCCGGGCAAAAAGCTCGATTTTGGGTACACCGCCCATGAGCCGCTTAATGCGCTCATGGACTTCTGCTGGTTTCCGGCTGTGTTCCTCGATATGGGACACAACCACCTGATGCACTCCTGCATGGACACGCTTCGGTCTGCCCCTTGTTGCCAGTATGCAAAGCTCCACGTTGCTGCGTGTCCAGTATCCCATGCCCCAAAAAAGCGATTCACTCTTTTTATTCTGTTTAACCCACACAAATGCCACTGTCTTATAGGTAAACCCCCATGCCTTTATCACTTCCAGACCTTCCAAAAGGCAGGGGAATGTCACCCAAAGGAATAAGGCACAGTCCTTATCTGCAATATCAGATACCGGAAGCGCCTTAATATCTTCGATCTTCATGGTGGGATAGTGGCTCTCTGCGCTTCTTCCCGCACCTTTTTGGGAATATACTTTATAATGCCAGGGCGGATCTGCCAGAATTACCCCGTATTTCTTCGCTCCCATACAGCAGGCTACTCCTCCCCGTTATCGTCAAAGAAATCATCTTCGCTGTCCTTTTCTTCTTCCTCATCGTCGTATTCTTCTTCCTCGTCCTCCTCATCATCGTCCTCGTCAAGAAATTCCTCTTTCTTTTTCCAGACTACCTTGAAATAGTAACCGCCGCCAATGGCTGCGGCTGCCACAATCCCAAGAATGATATAGGTTGCCATCGGGTTTTCTTCTGTTTTCTCCGGCTCTGGTTCGGGTTCTTCGGTACTTTCTTCCTCCCCGCCCTCTGTCGGTTCTTCAGCAAGTTCCTCCTTCGTTTCCTGTTCCCCGTTATTATTGGGCAGTGCGCCCTCCGTTACAGGGATTGCAGACTCCAGCGCAGCGGAATTTTTCGGTAAAGTTTCGTTGTTATCCGCTGTCACGTTCAGAAGGTCATTTTCCGTAACTTCCGTCAGGAAGTAAACCACTTCTTCCTCCCCGTCCCGGTCAATGACAAGGTAAAATACTTTTTCCGATGCGGTCTGGATTGTATAAAATTCCTTCCCCCTTTCGCTCTTTTCACTGTCACCGGAAGTTTCTTCTTTCTCCGATGCCGCCGCTTCCGCCATCGCCTGTTTTTTCTGTTCCGCAGGGCTTAATTCTGATACGGTGTTCCCGTCACTGTCCGTTTTGGTATGCTCCGTTACCTGTGCAGTGGCAGAGGAAGGCTTCGTTGCCTCGGCACTTACCGGGAGCTGCTCTGCCGGGTTCTTCTCACTGCTGTCCTCTTTTTCCGGATCGGTGTAATAAGGGTTTGCGGTCTTATAGACCTCTGACATATTCCCGGCGTTGTCCATAGCGGAAATCGTAAAATACTGATACCCTGCATCAAACTGCTGCAGGCGGATATTCAGAACACCGTTTGTCAGCTCCGTAAACTCATACCCGTTCACATACACCGCCTTGATGCCGGAATCCATATCATGCGCCTGTACGCTTAACAGACCGTCACTGACCGCAGCATTTAAGGTAGGCTTCGTGAAATCAAAACACTTAATGTAGCGGTTTTTCTCATAGGTTTTGCCCCTCTGGTCTGTCACAAGCACATAAACGGTGGTATTTTCCGAAATCTCCACATACATATCCTCTGTAATGTCCGTCCAGCTCCCATTCTGTGCGATTTTTGCCTGCACCGTCTTTATGGTAAAGTTGCCGGAATGTGCCACATCTTCTATGGAGATATGTACCTTTGTGGTATCATTGTGCCAGCCGGACGGAGTGGAGATTGTGATTTTTACATTCGGGTTCACATATTCACATAAACTGTAATCCCCCTTGCAGACCTCGCAATCCTTATCATAAGAATACTGTGTGCATTTTTCTTTACAGGTACATTCCGGCTTTGGCACTTCATTCCCGGATACCGTACCGCCCTCCGTTTCTTCATTGCCGCCACCGGACTCGCTTTCTGTTTCCCCGGCTTCATCTTCCCCGGTTTCAGTGTTTTCCTCTGTTCCGGTGCTTTCCTCTGTCTCCCCTCCGGCGCTGCTTTCCTCCGCATAGGCATCTACCGTATTCCCGCTGTTCGCCATAAACGCCCCAATGGGCATACAGAACAATAATGCCGATAACAGCAGCGATGCCGCTGCCCTAACTGATAACTTTTTCTTCATTTCCTGCCATCTCCTTTGCGTTTTCTTTTTCTTCCAATAACTTCAAAATCTCGTCCTCGCTGAATTTAATGAGTAATTGCAGCTTCTCGGACGAGATTTTATGCTTTTCGATAATATCCATTTTTTCGGCTCTTTCCGCCATGCGCTTCTGTTCTTCCAAATCCTTCTGCTTCGCCTGCAATGTTTCAAGCTGCGCCCGCACTTTGGAAAGCTCCTTCTCAATGCGTTCCTTTGTCATAAATGCCTCCTTAATTTAACCTGCCGAAACTGTAAAAATGGCTCTGCCAGTACGGGGAATTGATGCTTGCGTAGCTGATCGGATCGCCGCAGTGTATCATTACTCCGTTTCCGCAGTAAATCCCCACATGGCTCACCGCCCCGGCAGAATTGTAAGTCCCGGTAAAGAAAATAATGTCCCCCGCCTTTGCGTCTGATGCCGATACCGGAGTACACTGGTCATAAATCCCCTGCGCTGTTGTTCGTGGCAGGTTATGTACCCCGCTGTTGGTAAATACCCAACAGACAAAGCCGGAACAGTCAAAACTTGTGGAAGGACTTGAACCGCCCCACACATATGGGTATCCTAAATATTTTGCGGCTTCCTCCATAAGAGCCTGTACCGATGCGTCATCGTAGGCATCCGGCGGTATGGCGTTCCCCGGCAGTCCGCCCGGTGTTTCCCCGTACAATGTGCCTTCGCCCACATCAAAATAAAACAGCGGGTTGTAATACTCCCCGTTATATAAACATTCGATATGCAAATGGCTTCCTGTGCTGCTCCCGGTATTGCCCGTTGTGCCAATGACCGCCCCTTTTTCCACTGTCTGCCCCGCACTCACGTTTAAGCTGTCCATGTGGGCATACTTGGTTGTATAACCGTCTATCTCAATCGCTACATAATTCCCGTAGTGGCTGTCGTATGCCGCCGCTGTCACCGTACCATCATGCGCCGCATATACGGTTGTGCCTGTCGGGACTGCTATATCCACGCCCCGGTGAAATTCCTCATTCCCTGTGACCTCGTTTTTCCGGTATCCGTAATAGCTTGACACATAGTAATACCAGTAGAGGTTAAGCGGTGAAGCGAACTCCTGAAGCAGACCGTTCGTTTCCCGGTACATGGCAAAAATCTCCGCCTGTTCGGTATCCATCTTCCCGGAAACAATGTTCTCAAGCGGTATGACCGTAAGCGTCACTCTGAGGATACTGACCTCGTATTCTTCCTCGCTTTCCTCCCCGGTATCCGGATCAGTGACCGTCCTTGTCCTCGTTTCCGTATCCGGCGTAAGCGTCAGCGTATACATCTCGTCAAAAAGAGCCTGTATTTCACTTTCCACTCCGCCTGCGGTAAACTCCGTATGGACTGCGGATAAATAACTGATAAGGGTAAACGGGTTATGCCCGATTGCCCCAAGATTATAGGAATATTCGTCATACCCCGGATTGTCTGTTTCCACCCGGTCAATCTCATTCTGCAAATCAAGCTCAAGGCGTGTAAGCTGTAAATCGGCGGCGTCAATCTCCTTTGGCTTGCTTAAATAGCTTGCCGCTAAAATCGTAGACTGCGTATCCGCAAACATCGCCCCGCAGGACGATACGGAAACCATAATCATCATAAGGAGCAGAGCCATGATGCCCACCGTCACCAGCAAGCCCGCATTTTTCCTTGCAAACTCCTGTAACTTCCTTGCCACAGTGACCGCACCGTTTTTCGTCTTCTCAAACGCCTGCTCCGCTGCCTTAGATGCCGCCGCTTTCTTCCTCGCTTTCATGTATTCCCGCTTGATGCGCTGTTTCTGCAATCGCTTCTGCAATGCTTTTTTCTGCATCTGCGGGTTTTCCTCCAGAAACTTCTGGTACTGGAAATTGACTTCCTTTTTAAACTGCTTTTTTTCCAGCTTTGCCACCTTCGCCCGCTGTTTCTGCTCTTTTCCTTTTATCTGCCTTTTGACGAAAGAAAACAGTTCTTCCCCTTTCTGCTCCGATTTGTGTGCGCCCTCCACCGCTGAATTTTCTTTCTCCGTTTCAGCAATCTTCCCATGCACAAAATTCCGGCTCTCATTCCGCATCCGGCGCATGGTGGTTTTTGGTATGCCCTCCTGCCTGAAGGGTTTTTCCTTATCCAGAGGGACAACGACATATTTTCCCTTCCCGCTTTTCTCGTCAAATACTCTCTGCAAAGTGTATTCCCTTGTCTTTGGCAGCTTTGCCCTTGCCTTCTGTACCTTCTTCCCGGCTTTTTGAGCCTGCCGCTGTTTCTTTTGCAGCTTTTTACTGCCTGTAAATTCAGAGCCTCCTTCCCCCTGAAACAGATTCCCGGTATTCTCTGCAAAAGATTCTTCGGTAAAGGTTCTATTCCCCGGATTTGCCTTTGTGCTGCCTTTTACCCGGTGTTCCCCCTGCACCCGCTTTTTATGGTATTTCCCTTTTTTCTGCGACTGCCTGTAAGTGTCCCTCCTGTGGTAATCTTCCGCATCCGGCTGTTTCTTCTCCATTTCCTCCGGCTGGCTGAAATTGTCCTGCCCGGTAAATCCATTATTTCCCTTGATAAAACCAAGTTCTTCTTCCTGTCCCAGCTTTGCATCGGACTTCTGGACTTTTTGTCCAAAAGTTTCCTGATGCGCCTGCATACTCTTTTCCGCCCGCCTTTTCCCGGCTGCACCATGCCCCGGCTTCCCGGTATTGGCATCCCTCGGCTGATAGGCAGCATTGCCGCCGTCTGTAAAAGCACTGCCAGCTTCCTTACGGAACTCTGCATTTCCTTCTTTACAGCGGGCGCTATCCTGTTTTTTCTTCTCTTTCTTTTCTGCCATTAACTTTCCCCATCTTCCTTTGTTACGGATTCCTCCGGTTTTGTGTTCATAATCGCAAATGTTTTTGTATCAGCCGGGTACTTATCCACGAATGGGATTACCACGTTGTCAAACAGTATCAGACCGCTTCCCGGTTCGGAATTGGTAACGTGCATGAGCTGTTTTTCCGACAGCCCCAGCTTGTCCGCCAGGATATGCTGGTCTTTGGCGTTCTGGTTTAACAGGTACACAAAATCGCTGTTCCCCAAGATGCCCTCGATTTCCTCCGATTTCAGAAAATCTCCCACGTTCTGCGTCAAGCCTGTCGGTATCCCGCCCCATTTCCTGAAACGCTTCCAAATCTCCACCGAATAAATGGCAGTCTGCTTTTCCTTCAAAAGCAAATGGAACTCGTCACAGTAGTATCTTGTGGCAACCTTGCGTTCCCGGTTCTGCGACACCCTGTTCCAGACTGCATCCTGTACAATCAACATTCCAATCTCTTTTAACTGGTTTCCCAAGTCACGAATGTCAAAACACATGATCCGGTTGTGTGCGTCCACGTTAGTCCTATGGTTAAAATAATTCTGTGAGCCATGCACATACAGCACAAGGCTGTTTGCAATTCTGACCGCCTTCTGCTTCGCTTCCCTCTGCATCTCCGGCGCAACGTCCCTCGGCTCATACTTTAACAGCGCATTGTACAAGTCCTCCAAAATGGGCATATTCTCTGGTTTTGGCTCATCAAAATATCTGTCATAGATATGCTTGATACAGGTGTCAATGATGCCCTTCTCGTCATTCTCAAGACCGTTTTTCCCTCCGGCAATCAGGTCACACAGCGTAATCAGGAAATCGCTCTTTAATTTCAGTGCTTCCTTATCCCCTTTGTGGGAAAGCTGAATGTCCATCGGATTTAAGAAGTCCTTTGAATTGGTGGAAAGCCTTACCACCTGCCCATGAAGTGCCTGAACCAATGGGAAATACTCGCCCTCCGGATCGCAGATGATAATGTCGTCCCTTGTGATAAGGAAACAGGATAAAATCTCACGCTTTGCGCTGAATGATTTTCCGCTTCCCGGCGTTCCCAAGATTACCCCGTTTGGAGTACGCAGCCTTTTCCGGTCTGCCATAATCATGTTGTTTGAAAGTGCGTTCAGACCGTAATAAATGGCGGGTGCGGGCATGAAAAGCTCCTGTGTGCAGAACGGTACAAGGACAGCGGCGCTTTTTGTGGTAAGGTTTCTTTCAATCCCCACATCGTTACAGCCAATCGGCGCACTTGCCATCAGCCCCTGTTCCTGTAAATACTGCAAGCACCGCAGATTGCAGTTTGCCTGCTGGATAATGCCGGACACCCTCTGCGTGAGGTTTTCAAGCTCCCTCTTTGTCCTCCCGTAACAGGTAATGAGGAATGTCATCTTGATCAATTTTTGGTTGCTGGTGTTCAGATCGTCTAAAAGCTCCAGCGTGTCCTTCTCGTATGTCACGATGTCCGTCGGGAGAATATCCATGTCGTAGCCGCTGCGGACTGCTTTCTTCTGTTCCTCAATCTTCATTTTCTGAATGTCGGTGAGCGCACGTTTTATCATCTTGATTGCTTCCACCGGATCAATGGTCTGCATGTGCATGGTAAGGGTAAGGTTGTCATCAATGTCCAGCAACTTCTTAATCATCTCGTCCGTAAACTTCGGCGCAATCATATCAAGATAGGACACGCTCCCGTAGATGCTGCCGGACTTAAAGCGGCTCGGATAGCGGAAATCAAACCCCGGCGGCGCAATATAATCTTTGACCGACTTCCCGGACTCTGACAGTTCCTTAAAGGAAAAACGGAAAGGCTCCATCGTACCCTGATTAAAATATTCATGTAAGATACGGAGCCTTTCCTTCCCGTCAAGACCTCTGGCATTTGTGCCGATGTTGTTTAAATTTTGTACTACATCTTTCTCAATATTGTTTAATTTGCTCCTTGCTTCTTTGATGCCAGTGCTTTCCACGCCAAAAATAATGTATTTTGATTTGATGATGCCATTGTTGCCTTTTGCCGACTGGTGCTTTAACATCTGTGTGTATTCCTCACGAATATCGTTAAAATCATCGTCCTGCAGGGGAGTGTCGAACTGCTCCGCAAGAGCCTGCTCGCTGACCTGCCTGTTGAATAAGAACAACTGGAATCTTATGGACGGATCAAAATAGTTAATCAGCTTGCTGTATTCCTCCAAAATATCAGCCTGATCCTCCACCTCCAGCAAGTCATAGTTAATATCAAAAAATTCCACCATTTTTGTATAATAAGTGTCTGCCACCTGACAGATGCCGTCCCTGTACATTTTTTTGAATGTAATGGTTTTCTGTGCGGTATCCGGCTTTGCCTGCTCCCGGCTGTTCCCGGCAAGGATACGTTTAAGCTCGGCTAACCGCTTCTTTTCGGAAAAAGTAAGCCCTGCCTTCTCCTGTTTCTGCCTATTTTTCTGCGGTTCTGGCTTTCCTGTCGCCGCTTCTTGCTTTTTCTTCAAGGAAACATACCTCCTTCCTGATTTTTTCCCGTTCCTCCAACTGCTCGTAGAGGTTTTCCGATTTATACGGTCTGATTCCCGGCGTGAGTACCTTCTGCCGGAGCATAAAGTATAAAATCTTCTCTGCCGGGAAACCGTCTTTTTCATACATTGCCAAAAAGAAGAATGGCAGCATTGCGCCCACCATGATGAGCGCCGCCCCCTGCGTCCCCAATACCCCTTTTGTGAGGAAATACAGGGGAACTCCCACAAGGGCAGCGCCGGAAAAACAGATAATCTGCCTTTTGGTAAGGTTCAATGCTACTTTTGTCTTGATTCCACTCAGGTCTTTCGGCACTGGTACTGAAATTGCCATAAATACTGCTCCTTTCGTGGGCAATGCCCGCCAAGCACAGCCTTTCGTGCTTAGTGGGCATTGAAAATTGATTTACTTAAAGAACCTGTCTTGAACAGGCTGAAACAGAGGATTACGGTGTATGCCGCTACCGACCACAATGCGCTGTGCAGATTTCCTGCGACTGTGACACTGGCAACCAGCACCGCATAGATCGCCACGCACACCATGATGAAGAACCCCTGAAACGCAAGTGCGATAAGCCCTTTTAAATAATTTGTCCCGATTGTGCCCCATTCCCGGTTGGTAACTGTCGCTGCCGGGATTGGCGCTACTGATACATAAAGGTATATTTCAATCATGCGCCCGTATAAAATGACGGTGATGAGGACGGACATGATTTTCATACATAAGCTGATTACCATAGTTTCAAGACCCAGACCTATCAGCTCCCCGATGCCCATCGTGTCAATCTGGCTGTTGAACATGGAAGTAAGCGTTGCTTCCACATCAAGGCTTGTCGAGCCTGATATGGAAGCTGCCGCCTGCGTCACCACATGGCTTCCCACGTCAAAAACCGCCATGACAATATCAAAGGTCTTGGAAAGCAGCATGACAGCGATGCAAGCCTTGAATAAAAAACGGAAGAACAGGCTTGTATCAAAGTCGTGCATGTTGTTCTTGTCTATCACCATTGTTATCAGCTCATAAATCAGCACGAAGCTGATGATCATCCCCGCTATGGGGACAATCACATTCTCCGACAGTGTTTTTATCATGTTGAAAATGCCGGAGTTCCATGCGCTGGGTGTTGTGCTGACCTCCCCCGCAATCGTGCCTACCTTGTCATTGACATCGGTAAACATGGTATCGAGGTTAGACAGCACCCACCCTTGCAGCATTTCCTTTATGAAATCAGTGATTTTGTCAATGATTCCTCCCATGAAGGGTTATCTCTTATGAGAACAGGCTGGAGAGCTGAGGGATCACCGTCTGCGCCACAATAATAATGCCGCCGCCACTCATAAGCTGCTTGATTCCCTGTGATTTTGCGCCCGGATTATCATTTCCGTATCCCTCAAGCAGGTTGATGACGCCCCATACGCCTACGCCTGCCCCGATTGCTGTTACGACTGTCTTTAATCCTGTTACTGCTGTTGTAAAAAATGCCATTTTGTTTACCTCTTTCTTTCCTGAAATTTGATTTTTTGATAAAGAAAGAGCTTTGATATGTAAATTCCCTGCCCTGTATGCTAAAATAAGGGCAGGGAAATCCTTTGGGTGAACCCTGCGGGCATCCGGTACATTCTGTTTGGCGATAGGCTGTGCCGGGTGTCTTGTTTTGTCCGTTCCAAAGCACATACAAAACTCCGTTTCTCAACTTCTGGACTTTTTGTCCAAAAGTTCTGCTGCTTGTTTACAGGTTCCATATTCAGTTTTTTCGATATTCAGTTGTATTGTTTTTGAAGCTATGCTTCAATCACGCCCGCATCCTCCACTTCATCAACGGTGTCATTGTCCCTGACTTTAGCTTTGCACAGGTTCTTCACATATTTTTCGATGTCAAAGGCGTTCTTTTCGTCATAGTCGGATAAAAGGCGGTACTGCTTGTGCTTCGTAATGTCAAACTTATTGGAGAAGAACGGTCTTACCCCTCTAAGCTGCATGATGCACTTCCCTCCGTCCATGACTGCAATCTCATCTTGGCTCATAAGCTCTTTCCCGGTCTTTTGGTAATTCAGACCGTAGGACTGCGACGTACCCCTTGTATCCGAGGTATTGTAAAGGTCAATTGTTTCTTTACCCAAAATCTCCGCCATCTCTTTTAAAGTGGTCTTTTCCTTCCCTCCGAGGAATAAGGTGGTATCACAATTGCCCTCAATGGTGTCGGCGTTATCCTTATAAATCGCTTTAAGCTGCGACTTCGACTGCAAAATAATAGAAGCTGATATTTCCCGGCTGCGGATTGTAGCAATCAGCTTCTCAAACTTTGGTATCTGCCCGATGTTCGCAAACTCATCGAGTAAGCAGCGCACATGGACAGGTAGCCTTCCATGATACACATCGTCTGCCCTGTCACAGAGCAGGTTAAAAAGCTGCGTATACATGATTGATACAATAAAGTTAAACGTATCGTCGGTATCGGAGATAATGACAAACAGCGCTGTCTTTTCATCCCCTAACATATCAAGCCCTAACTCGTCATAACTTGTCAGGTCACGCAGTTCCTTGATGTCAAAAGGCGCTAAACGTGCGCCACAGCTAATTAAAATGCTTTTTGCTGTCTTGCCCGCCGCCAGTTTATATTTTTTATACTGCTTAACTGCAAAGTGTTCCGGCTCTCTTTCCTCCAGCTCATCGAACATCAAATCGACAGGATTTTTAAATTCCTCATCATCCTCCCTCGCTTCACTTGCATTTATCATGTCAAGCAAGGTGGTAAAATTCTGTTCTTCCTCCACGCACTCATACCAGATATAGCCGATCAGTGCGGTGTAGTAGAGCTTTTCGGCTTTCACCCAAAAATCCTCGCCGGATTGCTGCCCCTCCCCTTTGGTGTTTAATATAATTGTGTTTACAAGTTTCAGAATGTCCTTCTCGCTCCGGATATAAACGAGAGGATTGTAGTGCATGGACTTCTTGAAGTTAATGGTATTCAGCACTTTTACCCTGTAATTATTCTTTAAGAGCATTTTCCCGCACTCAACTAACACAGTGCCTTTCGGATCAGTGACAACATAGCTTGAGTGCATCTGCATCAGGTTTGGTTTTACAAAAAACCTCGTCTTGCCGGAACCGGAACCACCAATGACGAGGATATTTTTATTCCTCGCATACTTTGGCTGTCTTGGTCTGCCTGACATCATCAGCCTTTCCGTTTCTGTGAGCAGAACATTATTCTCAAAAACCGGATCAATATAAGGCTCAATATCTTTTGCGTTTCCCCACCTTGCAGAACCGTACTCCATTCCATGCCGGAATTTCTTGGCGTTCTTGGCTTTAAAATACACCACAAGTCGGAGCGCAATGCCGCACCCTGCCCCTATCAGCAAATCTTTTGGGAAAAAACTCGGTAACGGGTTAGAAAATATGTCCTCCATCCCCGACATGACCGCCATCATCTTTGCAGAAGCGTCCTGCCCCGGCGATACCCGCCACAGCCACGCTATTTTGTCGCAGAAATACCCGGCAAGCACATAGGGAAGATTCATAAGGAGAAGTTTCTTTTTATCAACATTCCCCGTCTTTGCCTTGAACTTTTCGGGAATGGATTTTAGGTCTTTGGCAATGCCTTCTACGATTTTACTCATAATGACTGCCCCCTGTCCTTCTGGTGTTCCCTTGCCCGCTCCCGGTTTTTGTCCTTCCCCAACTGCTCCCGGAACTCTGCCAGCTTCTCCTTTACAGAGATGCGGTTATGCTTTTTCTCATTAACCTTTACAAATTCCTTAAATGCCTGCGTAATCACATCGGCATCCTTGCCCTTGAAAAATACCATATACTTCGGCGGTGCAACCGTCTTATCCTTCTTCACAGCAAAGTCTACATTGTATTTCCTCGCCACTCTCTCAAAAGACTTGATGTTGTTATCCGTCACCTCAATGCTCGAAGCACCCATACCCTGACCGACCAGATCTTTCACTGACATTTTCCCATGTGATGCCTGTTTTCCCTGTTTCCGGTGTTCCAGATACATCTTCATTGCCTTTTTCAGCACATCGGTAGTCAGCCGGGAAGATTTAAACACAAGGGCAATCGTTTTCTGTGTCACTTCCTCCTGCATGGTTTTCCTCCTTCTTCTTTATTGCTGTACCCCCGTCAGGGTGGGACATACAGCCTGTAAAGCAGATATTTCATAAACTCTCCTTTCCACTTCTGGTCAAAAAGTCCAAAAGTTTCCTAAATGCAAAAAGGGCAGCTACAAACCGCTGTTTACGGTCTATAACTGCCCTTACGCTGTTTACCATATTCAATTTACCTGTACCGGATCACCGGACACTGCTTCGTCTTTTTCCCGACTTTCCTGCGTTCCAAAGCAAAGACCATATCCCCGGTACGCTCAAAATATCCTATATCTTTCTTCCAACTCATGCCGCATTTACAGTGCTGCAAACCGATAAACTGCTGTTTCATCTTCCTACCGCAGTTCGGGCATACCTTTCTGCTCATACCCTTTTTCTTGGTTTTTGGCTTGTCTGTATCGTCTTTCTTTTCCTCTGCCTTTTCCGGAAGCCCATTCTCCGCTATACTTGTTTCATAACGCGGCAATCGGTAAAGATACAGACTGTATATTTCATCAAAGGAAGCCTTTTCCGCTAACCCCTTTACCCTCTGGTAGATTTGTCTCGCAATTTTTTCACAGTCCTCTCCTTCCGGCATCTTGCCATGCTTCCTGTAATAGTCACAGGTCTTTTCAAACATACCGTCCGCTATCTTTGCTTTCTGTTTCTGCTTTAAATCTTTATATGTCCTGTCCACCCTTTTCAGCCGCTTCCTGTTTCCCAAATACACCACTCCTGCCTTTATCCTGATACGGTCTATTTTAACAGAAAACGCTCTGGGATTGTAAAATATCTCCCTTTTCGGAAAAGCGTTCCCATTAATTACTCTATAAATTAGAAATTAACTAACTGTTTTCAATCTCATTTTCTATAAAGTGATTTGCTATTTCAAAAGCTCTTACTCGTCTTTTCGCCAAAGTGATTTGCGACTTATATCTTTCTGAATTTTCTTTTGATTCAAAGGTTATTATTGTTTCTCGTAACTTATGCAATGTTGAATCAATTTGCCTTTTTGCTTCAATTAAATCATCCTTTGTATATTCCATTTTTGTCCTCCTCGAATCCCGATTTGTCAGCACCATTATAACTTGTTTTTAGCGGGAACACAACTTGGGAGAAACATATCTGCTGATTAACCGAAAGCATCTTTGCATTGGTCAAGGAAATACTTCTTTTTCTCCGATATTTCCTCCTGCCTGTCTTTGGAAAGCGTCTGGAATATCTCGTCATAGTCAAGCTCCGCAAGCGGCGTTCCCAACACAGGTGTTAAAACTTCATGTTCATACCATATCCGCCACAGTTCCTCAAACAGTTCTCCACCGTCCGAAAAAACCATTGCCGAATCAAAACCTTCTCCCTCGCTGAACCATTGCAGACGGACAAACCCGAACCGTCCGGCATCCGCTACCACCACATCGGTCAGGTCATACAGTTCTGCGAACGCATCCGCAATCTTCCGGCATCTTGCCCGTTGTTCTTCCGTAATATATTTTTCTGCCATATATGCTCCTTCCCACTTCTGGACAAAAAGTCCAAAAGTTACCTATTTCATTTTAAACAGTAAATCGTGCAGAGGTCAGCATATAACATAGCTTCCCCGCATTTTATCGTGTCAAACAAAAGGCACTGGAACAGCACGTTACGCACTCCCTCCAGACTGGCAATGCCCTGTTCTTTATCTGAAAAGTCTGTGCCTGAAATATCCATATCCGCCGATACTGCCCGCCTTGCCGAGATACAGTGCGTGTAAAGTCCGAGGATATATTTATCTGACATAGGGAAAGCGAATGTTTCCTGCCCGTCATAAGTTACCCGGTACTTTTCCTGTTCCCCTTCCGGCAGTTCAAAGTAGCACCGCACTGTTTCCAGATAAGTATGCCCGTCAAAATCTGGCTTTATTTTCTTCCCATACCTGCGGATTGCGGAAAATATGTTATTCCGGTCAATAAAAGAACGGGTACGCTTGAAAGCTGCTTTTTTGCCTTTCATATCCATGTAAACATTATTCCCCGTCCCTTTCCCGGCAAACCTGCCATAATCGCCTGTCCGCAACAGGTAGGACAGTACCTCTAACAGCTTTTCCCTTGATGCAATCTCCTGATAAGGGGAATCGCTGAAATCTATTTTCACAAACCTTAATGGGCAGCTTCCCTTTGCAACCTCCCGTTCCATTACCCGGTCAACATCACGCATTGACTCCATTTATCTATCTCCTTCCGGTTCGGGATTAAATAATCCCTTTTCCTGCCACCCTCCACCATACATATCATACTGTACCAACTGCTGGTAATAGTGGTTCATGGTATTCGGCGCATTGTAGAGGGCAGTCACCATGTACGCCCTGATGTTAGTTATCTTGGTTGTGGTTTCCTTCATGCAGCCAATCACATACTCCAAATGGGAGCTGTTCAGCTTCAGGAATTTTGACTTCACAAGCTCATAAGGGTAATCCTCCCCATTGACCTTTACCGTCCTTCGCTTCACGCACACAATCTCGCAGATCACCTCATAAAGTTCCTCATACAGCCCCTTTTCGCTCCAGTCACCATATTTCATGTGATGCTCATACTCAATATTTTCTTTGATGATTTCCATGTAGGCGTTGGCATCATCCATCACATCAATCATATCATTATCTGGCTTGCCCTGTTTTTCTTTTATCTCCTGTGCAGATTGATTGATTGGATAGGATTCTCCGCCAGAAATATTTGCAGAAGTATTTGTATTTGTCCCCCCGTTTTGGTGCAGACCTGTATCTGTTTTCGGCAGGAGGGTATTTCCCATTTCGTCATGACCTGTATCCAAGTTTGTCGATACCTGTGTCCCGTTCTGGATACCCCTCCCTCCCAAAATTTCCATAGGGGCATCCGATTTTGTAGGGAGTCTCCCTCCCGTTTTATCATCAGACGCACCTGCACCTGAATCGTCCAATCCGTCCATTGCAGGGATTTCCTCTGGAAATGTCAGTTGGTACAGCATATCCGGTTTCAGTTCCACATACATCACATTATTACAGACAAGCCCATCTCCATAACTGACTGTCCGGAACTCCCTCCTGATTACCTGTAATTTTTCCAATTTATCCATTGCGGTTTTAATTGTTTTCTTAGATTCTCCAAATAAATCCGCATAATACTGATAGCTCTGCCTTAGAATATCTTCTGAAAATTTCTTTTTCCAGCCGAGGATATGTCCGGTTCCCTGATCCCGCACCTCAGAAGGGCGGTACCAGTAAACAATATCTGCCAGAATAACAATCGCAAGGAGATATGGTTTCCCATTCTCCTTTGTGATTGTCCTGTACCAGACAGCGGGAATAATGTTTCCGGTAATATTTATGGAACCCATTGCGTCAACAATTATGTTTCCGCTTGTTAAGTATCCCATTATCAAACAGCCCCTTCCTCTTTCCATTTATCAAGAAGCGAAATAATGATGTTTTCAATCTCCTCATTGGAATAGCTGTCTGAAAAGTATTCGCCAATCTTGTCTGATTTTATAGTGATTTTTCTTTCCTTCGGCTTTTCTTCTGACAAAATCAGCTTAACCATTGCCAATGTCAGCTCGCCGCTTTTGCCATATTCTTTCAGTTTTCCGGACTGTACCATGCTGACACTGCATCCCTGCTCCTCAATGACAGCCTGCACCCACTGCTGTGCCTCCTCCGTCAGAAAGGATATATCTACGCCCTGTGAAAAACCTAATTTTTTAGTGTCCACCATTTCAAGAAGCTCATCGGAAAGCCTTGACAGCCATATATACCGCTGAACCTTTTTCGCATTCTCCCCAGCAGCTTCCCCGACTTCATCAAGGGTGTTCCTCCCTGACTTTTTCCCCTGATGCTTCATGGCTTCATACTTCATCTTATAGGCTCTCGCCTTTTCGCTTGGTAAAATGTCCTCCCTCTGAATGTTGGAGTCCACCATGATAATTGTCGCTTCATCATCGGTATAATTGCGGACAATCACAGGCATTTCCGTCTTCCCGGCAAGCTCTGAACCCCGTTTCCTGCGGTGTCCGGCTATGATTTCATAGCCGCCGCCCGCCCTCGGTCTTGCAATGCCCGGAACAAGCACACCATACTGGCGGATACTCTCCGTTGTTTCCTCCATCTTCTCATCATCCACCACCCGGAAAGGGTGGTCTTTGAATGTATGAAGGTCTGCAAGCGGCGCATTGATAATCTGCTCTGCGGAGCTTCCCCGCCCCGCAGAACCGCCGAATAAATCCTCAAATTTCTCTATCTTAACTTTTGATGCGCTTCCTGCTTTTGCATTACTGCCCATTTCCAAGCACCTCCCTTGTCAGAGAATCATAAGCTGCCGCTGCCTTCCCTTTTGGATCATGCCTGTAAATGCTGACACCTTCCGCAGAAATCTCCGCCGCCCTTACCGAAATAGGGATACTATTCGTAAATATCCTTACACTTCCCCCATAGGCTTCCTTCAGCATGGAACTGATGTCCTTTGCATAGTTCGTCCGGCTGTCCACCATTGTCAGTAAAATGCCCTCAATCTCCAGCTTCGGGTTAATCTGCCGCTTTACCTTACCAACTGTCTTAATGAGCTGCTGCAAGCCTTTGACGGGCAGATACGCCGCCTGTACGGGTATCAGTATGCTGTCAGCACAGGCAAGGGCATTTATGGTAATCATGCCCAAAGAGGGCATACAGTCTATCAGGATATAGTCGTAACTTTCCCTGACTATCTCTATGTATGACCTCAGTATCGTTTCCCGGCTCATGACATTCACAAGGGAAACCTCCAGACCGGATAATTCAATATTCCCCGGCATAAGGTCTATCCCCTCCTCATGGTGCAGGATACCCTCTGTCGGCTCTACTTCCTCGTCATTGATTAAATCCCCCATAATGGTTGCAAGCGTGACTTCCAAAGTATCCGGCTCTGTATAGCCAAGACTTGCAGTAAGGCTTCCCTGTGCGTCTGCGTCTATTAACAGCACTTTTTTACCCTGTTTTGCCAGTCCTATCCCTAAATTGCTTGTTGTGGTGGTCTTGCCCACTCCGCCTTTCTGGTTTGCGATTGCGATTATTTTACACATGATTAAATTCTCCTTTGCTTCTGCTATGATTCTTTTACATTGCTTTTCCTGACTTCCACATAAGCCCTGTAATATTTCTTTGTCCCTTTGTTCGGGAACAAATCAGAAAACTCCGTCACTTCAATTTTGGAATTTCTCTGTAAAATCTTCCCGAACCACTTAATATCGTTCTTTGTTCCCATAAGCCTGACTTTTAACATCAATCCTGTCCTCCAAACATGGCATACAGATTGTGGTTATACGTTGCGTACTCCGGATACCGTATCTGTACCGCCTGCCAAAAATAAGGTGCGTAGGCACAGCAGAACAGTTCCTCCACTGTGTAATTCCTGCACTCGTCCACCTGTTTCTCCGCATCATCGTAATCAAGAACGCTTGGCGTACCATTGCAGTATAGGTTGAACGCCATTCTGACTACCTTTACGCTTCCGCTGGTCTGCCATCCTTCATGCAGGCATTCCGTTTTTACGTTGCCTGTCTTAAAATCATAAATGCTTTTAACATTCCTTCTTGTGTCATTACTGATACCAAGACAATAGACAAGCGCTTTGTGGTACACGTCCTGATACCTGACCTCTTTCAATTTCTCATAGTAGAATTTTTCATGTGCATCGCTGATAAAAATAACCGCTTTCTCTGCTCCTAACGCTGTACTGCCCATTCTTTTTTCCTCCATTTCTTATTTTGCTTTGCTGACCATAACAAAAAAGGACACTTCCCTAAAATTTCCTTTAGAAAAATGTCCTTATAGTACAAAATATTAACTTGAACTGACACGAGTTTAATTTAAAATCGTTTATTTTAACCCTTTAAGAGAGTTTATTTTGTCGTACTCTTGTCGTACCATACTGTTTCAAAGTCCGCAAACCCGCATAAATACTGGCTTTTTTAATCGACTGTTCGCATCGTGGGGAACAGCAGCACATCCCTGATGGCCGGTGAATCCGTCAGCAGCATGACCATACGGTCAATACCGAATCCGATTCCTCCCGTCGGAGGCATGCCCACCTCCAGCGCGTTTAAGAAGTCCTCATCCGTGTGGTTGGCCTCCTCATCGCCCTGGGCCAGAAGCTCTTCCTGTGCCCTAAACCGCTCCCTCTGGTCAATGGGATCATTGATCTCAGAGTAGGCGTTGGCCATCTCCCAGCCGTTCATAAAGAACTCAAAGCGCTCCACATAATCGGGATTGCCCGGCTTTTTCTTGGTCAGAGGTGAAATCTCCACCGGATGGTCCAGAACAAAGGTAGGCTGAACCAGGTGCTCCTCTGCAAACTCCTCAAAGAACAGATTCAGGATGTCGCCCTTCTTATGGCGCCCCTCAAACTCCACTCCCTTTTCCTTGGCAACGGCTCTTGCCTCCTCCAGGGTATGAATCTGGTCAAAATCAACTCCGGCATACTTCTTTACCGCGTCCACCATGGTGATGCGGGCAAAAGGCTTGCCTAAATCCATCTCCACGCCTTTATAAGTAATGGTGGTGGTACCAAGCACCTCCTGAGCCACAAAACGGTACAGCTTCTCGGTTAGGTCCATCATCCCGTTGTAATCCGTATAAGCCTGATACAGCTCCATCAAGGTGAACTCCGGGTTGTGCCTGGTATCCAGACCCTCGTTGCGGAATACACGCCCAATTTCATAAACCCTCTCAAGTCCGCCTACAATAAGCCTCTTCAGATAAAGCTCCAGGGATATACGAAGCTTTAGATCCTCATCCAGGGCATTAAAATGGGTCTCAAAAGGCCTTGCGGCAGCGCCGCCAGCATTGGAAACCAGCATAGGGGTCTCCACTTCCATAAAGCCCTCTCCGCCCAGATATTTGCGGATGGCAGCCAGTATCCTGGAGCGCTTGATGAAGGTATCCTTCACCTCTGCGTTCATGATCAGGTCCACGTAGCGCTGGCGGTAACGCATATCCGTATCTGTCAGGCCATGGAACTTCTCAGGAAGCACCTGAAGGCTCTTGGAAAGAAGGGTCACCTCTGTGGCATGAATGGATATCTCGCCTGTCTTGGTGGTAAAGGCAGTTCCCTTCACACCCACGATATCGCCGATGTCCATTTTCTTGAAATCCTTATAAGACTCCTCACCCACGCTGTCCCTTGCCACATAGACCTGGATGCTGCCTTTTAAATCCTGTACATTACAGAAAGAAGCCTTGCCCATGACACGTTTGAACATCATACGGCCAGCAATGGCTGCTTCCTTCCCCTCCCACTGCTCATAGTTATCCTTGATATCCATGCTGTGGGCAGTCACATCATATTTTGTAATCTGGAAAGGGTCCTTTCCAGCTGTCTGAAGCTCCGCCAGCTTATCCCTGCGCGCCTTCAGCACATGATTTAAATCTGTATCTGCCTGATTAACCTTCTGCTGTTCTCCCACGTCCTTAACTCCTTTGTGTCAGATTTATGAAACCCTCTGGATTTCCAGCACCTTATACTGGATATCCCCTGCCTGGGTCTCCACGTCTACGCAGTCACCCACTACCTTGCCTATCAGGGCGCGGCCTACCGGTGATTCGTTGCTTATCTTATTCTGCAGGCTGTTGGCCTCGGTGGAACCAACGATATAGAACTCCATCTCTTCGTCATACTCCACATCCAGAAGCTTTACCTTACATCCGATATTAATTTTATCCAGGTCGATTTCATCCTCTACTACGACCTCGGCGTTCTTAAGAAGCTTCTCCAGTTCCTCGATACGCAGCTCAATGTCCCTCTGCTCATCCTTGGCTGCATCATACTCTGCATTCTCGGACAAATCGCCCTGCTCTCTTGCTTCCTTAATCTTCTGCGCAACTTCTTTTCTCTTGACAACTTTCAGATTCTGCAGTTCATCCTCGTACTGTTTGAGTCCGGCATATGTCAAAATGTGTTTCTTATCTGCCATCTTACCCGCTTCCTTCCTTTAATTCTTACTTTATGTTGATTTCACTTGAGTATCATTCTTAATGTCCACACATTCTGAGTATTATATAGGAAAATGTGTCCATTGTCAAGATTGGATTTTCCTGTCCAGAAGCTCCACGAAACCCTCCAATGTCTCCACCTGGTTGATTTCATTCCTCAGTGTGGCTGAGTGGGGCATTCCTTTTGTATACCAGGCCATATGGCCCCTCATTTCCCGCATGGCAACCCCTTCTCCCTTGAACTGTACCAGCATCCGGCCGTGCCGCAGAATCATGGCCTTTATCTCAGCCATGGAAGGCCCCGGAAGAACCTCCCCTGTATCCAGATAGTGGTTAATCCGGCCGAACAGCCACGGATTCCCCTTGGCTCCCCTGGCCACCATAATGCCGTCGCATCCTGTCTCCTTAAGCATCCTGCCGGCGTCCTCCGGCGTAAAGATATCCCCGTTTCCAATGACAGGGAGCCGTACCGCCTCCTTCACCTGACGGATGATGTCCCAGTCCGCCTTTCCTGAATAATACTGCTCCCTGGTGCGCCCATGGACAGCCACAGCGGCAACGCCGCAGCTTTCCGCCATCTTAGCAAATTCCACGGCATTGACAGAGAGGTCGTTGAACCCCTTGCGGAATTTCACAGTCACGGGCTTTTTCACCGCTTTCACCATGGCCGTCAGCACTTCCTTTGCCCGTTCCGGATTCTTCATCAGCGCGGATCCCTCGCCGTTGTTGACGATTTTCGGCACAGGGCATCCCATGTTCACGTCAATGTAATCATAGGGTCCTTCCTCCAGCCTGGCCGCAATCTCCGCCATAATGTCCGGCTCCGAGCCAAAGAGCTGCACGGCTGCGGGGCGCTCGGCCGGGTCTATCTGCAGCAGTTCCCTGGTGTTTTTGTTGTTGTACAGAACCGCCTTTGCGCTGACCATCTCCGTCACCACGCAGCCAGCTCCCTGTTCCCGGCACAGCACCCGAAAGGGCAGATCCGTGACACCCGCCATGGGCGCCAGTATTACATTATTCTCAAGAACTGTGTTTCCAATCCTAAGTTTCATTTAATCTTCCCCGTCATCCTCTATATCTATGTCCTCGCCCAGGAAAAATGTCCTGTAATACAGTTCCAGCGCTTCCAGCATTTCTTTTTTCTCTTCCTGGTACTGCTTGATTTTAAGGACGCTTCCTATCTCGTCAAAGAGATAATCCGTTTCCTCCGAGGTCACCCTGAATTCCAGGTTTCCCCTTTCGTCAAATTCCATGGTAAGCACGCCGCCCACATCCTCTGTATACATCACACACATGATCTGGAGCTCGTCTCTTATGGACTGGGGCAGGGATTTGAAATCCTGGTTAAAATAATATTTTTGTTCATAGGAATTGGCTCCGCAAAGCACTGTTGTATCCTTCATCTCATCTCTCCACAAAAGTCCGCTGCCTGTGACAGGCGGCGGACTTTCCATTCTATCGTCGTTTATGTTCTCACGTACCGGACTAGCGAATCAGCATCTTGGCAATCTCATACTGCTCTTCCGGGATGTCCTTTGTCATATTCAGGGCTTCCTGGATATCGAAATCCACAAACTCACCGTGCTTATAGGCTACCAGGCGGTTGCTCTTGCCTGCGGCCAGAAGCTCTGCTGCCTTGGCTCCCATGATGGAGGCATATACCCTGTCCTTACAGGTAGGCGTTCCGCCGCGCTGCATGTGGCCCAGGATGGTGGCTCTTGTCTCGATGCCCGTGGCAGCCTCAATGCGCTTTGCCATGGAACCGGAATGGCCGATTCCCTCTGCATTGATAATGATGTTGTGTTTCTTGCCCCGCCTGCGGTTGTCGATAATCCGGTTAATCAGGGCCTGTTCGTTGCCGTCATAGCGCTCCGGAAGAAGAATATCCTCCGCGCCGTTTCCAATGCCGCACCACAGCGCGATGTATCCGGCGTTGCGCCCCATAACCTCCACAATGCTGCACCGCTCATGGGATGTGGATGTATCACGAATCTTATCAATTGCTTCCATGGCCGTGTTGACAGCCGTGTCAAAACCAATGGTATAATCGGTACAGGCAATATCCAGGTCAATGGTTCCCGGAAGGCCGATTGTATTGATACCCAGGGAGGACAGCTTTCCCGCGCCTCTGAAGGAACCGTCTCCTCCGATAACCACCATTCCGTCAATGCCATGCTTGCGGCAGATATCAGCGCCCTTCTGCTGGCCTTCCGCTGTGGTGAACTCCTTACATCTTGCCGTGTAAAGGATGGTGCCGCCCCGGTTGATGATGTCAGACACGCTGGTGGACTCCATGTCCACGATTTCCTCCTCCAGCAGGCCTGCGTATCCGCGCATGATGCCCTTTACCTTAAGGCCCTTATTGATAGCAGTCCTTACAACCGCGCGGATGGCCGCGTTCATTCCCGGCGCGTCGCCTCCGCTGGTAAGTACTCCAATGGTTTTCACTGCCTTTGCCATAGCAATTTACCTCCTTGTATTAAGCACATACATTTCTTCTGTGCTGACATCGCTCTCAATCATTCATTCTCTCATCTATATCCAACGCTATTCTAATTCATTTTCCCCAGCTTTTCAAGACCTTTTTCTACGACTTTGACATTTTTTTCACCAAGTCCCCTCCCCAGCTCTTCCAAAAGCCCGGGCGTAACCTGTACATTCCAGTTGGCCGGAAGGACTTTCTTGGCCCTCTCCTTCTGGAGATAAATGACCACCCGGTCCTTTCCCTCGCTGGACCGCAGAGAGGTGAGCAGACGCTGCTCCCCGGACTGATACGTCTCCATATCCGGGAACTGGAGCCACAGCTCCTTGGGTATACTGTCAAAGGGAATCACCTGCTCGCACACCAGCTTTCCCACCGGATCGTCTCCGATGGACACCCTTCCCCTGATGAACAGCTTGGAGTCCTCGGTAAAAAGGTCCCGGTTGGCCTCGTAATCCCTTGGGAACACAATGACCTCCACCGGTCCCAGAAGGTCCTCCAGAGTTATGAAAGCCATAAGCTGGTTGGTCCTGGTGGTCTTTACGGTTTTGCCTGCCACCAGCCCGCCGATGACAGCCCTGGATCCGTCCGCCACCCCTGCCGCATCCGTCTCCTCATCCACCATAAACTGGGCTGAGGTGGCTGTTATGTTCCTTCTCCACGTCTCCTCATAGTCGTCCAGGGGATGGCCGCTGATATAGACTCCCAGTATTTCCTTCTCAAAGGCAAGAAGCTCATCCTTTGAGTATTCCCCCACATCCGGAAATGTAATCTGGAATTCGTTTCTGTCTTCCTCACCCGCAATGTCGAAAAGGCTTAACTGCCCCTCAAACATGGATTTTTTCTCCCTGGCCTTTTCTTCCAGCATGGTGGGCGCCACCGCCATCTTCTGGCGCCTGGTTCCGGGCAGGGTATCCAGGGCGCCTGACTTGATAAAGTTTTCCAGGGTTCTCTTGTTTACTTCCTTCATGCTCATGCGTCCCACAAAATCCTCCATGGAACGGAAGGGACCGTTTCTCTCCCTCTCCGCCAGGATTACCTCTGTCACGGGTTTGCCCACGCTCTTGATGGCGGACAGGCCATAACGGATAGCGTCCCCTGACACGGAGAAGCCGCTCTCGCCCTCGTTGATATCCGGCGGCAGCACGGGAATCCCCATCATGCGGCGGCAGGTCAGCACATACTCGGAAAATTTACTTACATTGTCCATGACCGATGTCATGAGGGCGGCCATAAACTCTCTGGGATAATAGTATTTCAGATAAGCTGTCTGGTAGGACACCACAGCGTAAGCCGCTGCGTGGGACTTGTTGAAGGCGTATTTAGCAAAGTCAATCATCTCATCGTAGATGTGGTTTGCGGTCTTCTCGTCAATCCCATTGTTCACACAGCCCTTAACCCCTTCCGACTGGCTGCCGTAGACAAAGTTCTGGCGCTCCTTCTCCATAACCGACGTCTTTTTCTTACTCATGGCGCGGCGCACCAGATCGCTGCGTCCCATGGTGTATCCGGCCAAATCACGCACAATCTGCATAACCTGCTCCTGGTACACGATACATCCATAGGTGGGGCTTAATATGGGCTCCAGCTGGGGGCAGTCATAGGTGATGGAAGCCCTGTCGTTCTTGCCCTTCAGATATTTGGGTATAAAATCCATGGGGCCCGGACGGTACAGGGAGATGCCTGCTATGATATCCTCCAGGTTCTCCGCCTTAAGCTCCTTCATGAAGCTCTTCATCCCCGCGCTTTCCAGCTGGAACACGCCCTCGGTCCTGCCTGTTCCGATGGATTCAAGCACCTTCTTATCGTCAAAATCAATGTGGTCAATGTCAATGGTTATGCCGTAATCCTTCTCAGCCAGCCGCACCGCGTTCTGGATCACCGTCAGGGTCCGCAGCCCCAGAAAGTCCATTTTGAGAAGTCCCAGCTCCTCGATGGTTGTCATGGTAAACTGGGTGGTGATGGTGCCGTCAGAGGCCCTGGACAGAGGGACAAACTCGTCAATGGACCGGCTGCCAATCACTACCCCGGCCGCATGCATGGATGTATGCCTGGGCAGTCCCTCCAGACGCCTGGACATGTCGATGAGATAATGGACCTGCTCATCTTCATTGTAGGCCTTCTTAAGATCCGGATTCATGGTCAGGGCCTTATCCAGCGTCATCCCCAGATCCCCTGGAATCATCTTGGCAATGGTGTCGCACAGGGAGTAGGGCAAATCCAGCACACGCCCCACATCCCGGACAACACCCTTGGCAGCCAGGGTACCAAAGGTGACAATCTGCACCACCTGGTCCTTGCCGTACTTGCGCACCACGTAGTCAATTACCTCCTGGCGCCGCTCGTAACAAAAGTCAATATCAATATCGGGCATGGACACGCGCTCCGGGTTCAGAAAACGCTCAAAGAGAAGATTATAGCGCACCGGGTCTATGTTGGTGATTCCCAGTGTGTAGCTCACAATACTCCCGGCAGCGGACCCCCGCCCAGGCCCCACGATGATATCCTGGGATCGGGCATAGTTGATAAAATCCCACACAATCAGGAAATAATCCACGTATCCCATGGAGCGGATGACATCCAGCTCATAGTCCAGCCGGCTGCTCAGTGTGCCGTCATCGTCCGGATAGCGGGTCTTAAAGCCCTCCCGGCACAGATGGTTTAAGTAGCTCCAGGAGTCAAACCCCTCAGGCACCTCATATTTGGGAAGTTTGGTAACCCCGAACTCAATCTCCACATTGCAGCGCTCCGCTATCATATGGGTGTTTTCAATGGCCTCAGGCGCATAGGGGAACAGAGCCCGCATTTCCTCCTCGGACTTACAGTAGTACTGTCCCCCCTCGTAGCGCATCCTGTCCTCATCCGCCACCTTCTTGCCGGTCTGGATGCACAAAAGGATATCATGGGCCTTCTCATCCTCGGCAAAGGTGTAGTGGATATCGTTGGTGGCCACCAGCTTAAGGCCCGTATCCCTGCTCATGCGCATAAGCCCCTGGTTTACCAGCTTTTGGTCCGGCAGGCCGTGGTCCTGGAGCTCCAGGAAGAAGTTGTCCTTTCCGAAAATATCCACATACTTTTCAGATGCCCTGACTGCCTCCTCATACATTCCCCTGGTCAGGCAGCGCTGCACCTCCCCTGCCAGACAGGCGCTGAGGGCAATGATCCCCTCATGGTAGGTCCGCAGCACCTCATAGTCCACCCTGGGTTTATAGTAAAATCCGTCCACAAACCCCTTGGACACAATTTTCATCAGGTTTTCATAACCTTTGTTGTTCTCTGCCAGCAGCACCAGGTGGTAATAACGGTCCTCACCGCTTACCGTCTCCCTGTCAAAGCGGGAGCCCGGGGCCACATAGACCTCGCATCCCAGTATGGGCTTGATGCCGGCCTCCCTGGCAGCTTTATAAAAATCAATGACTCCATACATCACGCCATGGTCCGTGACAGCCATGCTGTCCATGCCAAGCTCCTTTGCCCTGGCTGTCAGCTCCCTGATTTTACAGGAGCCGTCCAAAAGGCTGTATTCCGTATGGACGTGCAAATGGGTAAATGCCATTCCCTATTCTCTCCTTATCCTTGCGGTATCATTCGAGTAACAGTTTATCATAAATACAGATAAAAGAAAAGAGAACCAGGCAAGTCCTGCCTGATTCCCATTATCTATCTCTCCAAACAAACGGACTGGTAGTTACTGGTTTTTCAGATACTTCTCAATTTCAGTTACAGCTGCCTCCTCATCTTTTCCGTCGGCTTCCACCAAAATGGATTCACCTGCGGTCAGACAGAGAGTCATCATTCCCATGATGCTCTTGGCATTCACACGCTTTGCCTCTGCTTCCAGGTAAATCGCGCTTTCGTACTGACTGGCTACCTGCACAAGCATAGCTGCCGGTCTCGCCTCAAGTCCTGATGCCAATTCAACTGTAATCAATTTCTTTACCATAATAATCCTCCTCATTCCTTTGAATGGTTCACAGCCCCTGATACGTTCCAATGGTCATGTTCCAATCTGGCCGCATCCTGACTGCCATTCAGGTGCCCGTACTGATTCGTACTTGATAAAACTATTGCAAACTTGATGTATTACGGTCTGGAAACTGCTGCCGCAGTTCTTCAGCCACAAGGCTTAATTTCCTCAAACGGTGGTTCACGCCTGATTTACCCACAGGCGGTTCCAGGGCCTCCCCCAATTCCTTCAAGGTCGCCTCCGGCCGTTCCAGCCGTATGCGGGCCATCTCCTGAAGACTCTCAGGCAGACCCGAAAGACCGGCAACAGACTGAATGAAACGGATGTCTTCTATCTGTTTCACCGCAGCTGACACAGTCTTATTGATATTGGCAGTCTCGCAGTTGACCTGGCGGTTTACGCTGCCCCTCATCTCCTTGACAATGCGGATATTCTCCAGCTCCATAAGGGATACCGGGGCCTCCATCACATTAAGGATGTCCACAATCTGGCTGCCCTCCTTGATATAGACCACATAGTACTTCTTCCTGGGCACTATTTTGGCCTCGATATCAAAGGTGGCAATGATGTTTTTAAGCTGCTCCGCCTTTGGCTCGGTGGGACACACGATTTCAAAGTGGTAGAACTTCTCCGGGGCGCTGATGGAACCGGCCGCCAGGAAGGCGCCACGTATGAAAGCCCGTCTGCAGCAGGCATTCTGAAGCACCACATTCCGGATCAGGGAAAGGTTTTCACCAATTTCCCCCTGGGAATTGATGAGCTTCACTGCCTGCAGGACCTTGAGGGCTTCCTCATGTTCCCTGACTGCTACGATGTATGTCCTGCTCCGTCCGGGATTTATTCCACTGCGAATTGAGACATCAGTTCTTATATTAAATGTTTTTTTCAATAATGTAAAGTACTTTCTTGCAACTGCCACATTTTCCGTATGGATTTCAATCCAAAAATGGTCTGAGGCTGATATCTTTACCCTTCCGCACAGACTCAGGATTGCTGCTGTCTCTGCTATCTGGCAGTGGCGCGCCCCAGGCATCTGCCTGGACAGCTCGTCTTTTACGCTGGAAGAAAATGACATGTCCGCTACTTCCTTTTATTGTCTTTGTCGATGTCCCTGTGTTCTATTTTAATGCCGTATTCGGCCCTGGCAGTCAGGTGGGCGCAAAGAGCCCTGGCAACCGTCACGGAGCGGTGCTTGCCTCCGGTGCAGCCAACTGCCACCACCAGCTGGTTCTTTCCTTCATTGATATAATTAGGCAGGAGGAAATCCATCATGTCATAGAGCTTGTCCAGAAACTGGGCGCAGGTGCCTCCCTGCATCACATAATCCCGGACAGACTGGTCCTCCCCTGTCAGCAGGCGCAGGTCCTCCGAATAGTAGGGATTGGGCAGAAAACGCACGTCGAAAACCAGGTCCGCATCCTCCGGAATACCGTACTTAAAGCCAAAGGAAAGAACCGTGACAAACATGTTGCAGTACTCCTGGTGTTTGAGGAATATCTTTTCCAGCTCCTGCCGCAGCTCCCTGGTAAGGAGCTTGCTGGTGTCAATGATGAAATCCGCGTCCTTTTTGAGAAAAGCCAGCTTGACCCTCTCCTTTTCAATTCCCTTGTCCAGCCGGCCTGTCCCGGCCAGGGGATGACTGCGGCGTGTTTCCTTGTACCGCTTAATCAGGACTCCGTCATTGGCATCCAGGAACAGAATCTGGTAATCCATCCCCAGTTCCCTCCATCCCCTTAAAACAGCATCCAGCTGGTTCAGTTCCTCACCGCTGCGGATGTCTATACCCAGGGCGGCCTGGCTGATATCGCTGCCGGCCGCTGCCAGCTGGGCAAATTTATCCACCAGGGATATGGGCAGGTTATCCACACAGTAAAAGCCCATATCCTCCAGCATTTTCAGTGCAATTGTCTTGCCTGCCCCGGACATTCCGGTTACAATTACAAGCTTCATCCATCCACCTCAGTTACGTAAAATTAGCATTAAAGGTCAAAATTCCCCCAGCGCTTCACTTCCATCTCAAGCTCCACGCCAGATTGTTCCAGCACTGTCTTTCTGATATGTCCGCACAGGGCCATGACATCGGACGCAGTGGCGTTTCCCCCGTTGATCACAAAACCGCAGTGCTTCTCCGATACCCTGGCGCCGCCCATGCCGTATCCCCTGAGGCCGGCATCCTCTATGAGCTTGCCTGCAAAATATCCCTGGGGACGTTTGAAGGTGCTGCCTGCGCTGGGATATTCCAGGGGCTGTTTCTCCCTCCGTCTGGCTGCCAGTTCCTTCATCCGGGCCTCAATGGCTGCCCCGTCCCCCGGTTCCAGCTGAAAGGATGCCTCCAGCACCGTATATCCCCTGCCGGGGATACAGCTGGTGCGGTATCCCAGCTCCAGCTCATCCACGGAAAGCTCCAGCACCTCTCCCTCATTTGTCATGACCCTGGCTGATTTGAGGATATTCTTTATCTCAGAGCCATAGGCCCCCGCGTTCATCACCAGGGCACCGCCTACGCTGCCGGGTATGCCTGCGGCAAATTCCATCCCGGTCAGGCAGTGGTCCAGGGCCACACGGGCCACACGGCCCAGCAGTTCACCTGCCCCGGCGCGTATAACGCTTCCCTCTGCCCCTGCATAACACCAGTTTCCTTCCATGGCAATGACCACGCCCTTTATTCCCCTGTCGCTGACCAGGAGATTGCTGCCATTCCCCAGTACGCTCCAGGGAATGTCATGTTCCCTGCACAGACAGATGACCTTCCCCAGCTCTTCTTCATTGCCGGGGCATACATAGGCTTCAGCCGGACCCCCGATGCGGAAGGTGGTGTGGCTGCTCATGGGTTCCATGAAACGGCACACCGCGCCTTCTGATACAAGCACCTCTTTCAACATATGTTCCAGATTCAAAATACATTCCTCGCTTACGACTAATTTTCCTGGCCCTTTCCCAAATTGGCCTGTACCCGGTTGTACAGCTCCTGGGCTGCATTATAGCCCATCTTCTTCTGGCGGTAGTTGACGGCCGCGGACTCCACGATAATAGCCAGGTTGCGTCCCGGACGGATGGGAATGGTATGGCAGACCACCTGGTTGCCTAAAAACTCGGTGTACTGGTCTTCCAGGCCCAGCCTGTCGTATTCCTTATCCTTGCTCCAGTCCTCCAGCTTGATAACCATGTCAATGGACTGGGTATCCTTAACACTCTCCACACCGAACAGGGTCTTTACATCAATGATGCCGATGCCCCGCAGTTCGATAAAATGCTTGGTGATGTCAGGGGCGCTTCCAATCAGGGTATCATCGCTGACCCTGCGTATCTCCACCACGTCATCCGTCACCAGACGGTGTCCCCTCTTAATCAGTTCCAGGGCAGCCTCGCTCTTGCCGATGCCGCTTTCTCCCATAATCAGCACACCTTCACCGAATACATCAATCAGCACGCCGTGGATACTGATACAGGGAGCCAGCTTTACGTTGAGCCAGCGGATGATTTCTGCCATCAGGGCAGAGGTGGTCTTATCAGACACAAGGCAGGGAACGCCGTAGTAATTACAGAATTCCAAAAGGTCCTCATCCGGCTCCTGGTCCCGGCTGAACACCAGACATGGAATCTGGCTGGATGTGAGCTTATCGTACATCCGGCGCTTCTGCTCCTGGTCCATGGTATTAATATATGCCTGCTCCACGTATCCGATGATTTGAACCCGCTCCCTGTCAAAATGATCAAAGAATCCCGTGAGCTGCAGGGCCGGACGGTTCACATCCGGATGCGTCAGCACAATCTTGTCCGTGTCAATCTCCGGCGTGGTGTTTTTAAGCTTCATCTTCTTGATTAATTCCGATATGGTTACTCCATGCATGATAATACCCCCTTGACCTGGTTTCGCTTCTCGTTTAACTTCTATCATACTATCATAATTTAGTTCGGTTGTCATGTATTTTTATCATTGTGTTTCCATAATTTGGAAGTCCGTTTCCGCCCTGTCATCCGGGTCTGCGCAGGTGCCGGACTTTTCATTGGCCTGCAGTGCGGCCTGGCCTCCGGTCCGGTCACTTTCCTTATCCCCATGGAAAAAGCGGTATACGGATTCAGCCGACCTGCGGTTCATTTGCGGCGTCTGCTCCAGCTCTTCCACGGAAGCGCTTCTCACCGCCTCTATATCCTTAAAATGGCGCATAAGGGCCTTTCTTCTGGCCGGCCCGATACCCGGAATGTCGTCCAGTATGGATTTTACCTGCCCCTTTCCCCTGAGGCTCCTGTGGTATTCAATGGCAAAACGGTGAGCTTCATCCTGAATCCTGGTGATAAGCCTGAACCCTTCGGAGTGACGGTCAATGGGAATCTCCACATTATTATAGTAGAGTCCCCTGGTTCTGTGGTTATCATCCTTCACCATACCGCACACCGGAATGGAAAGTCCCAGCTTATCAAGGACCTCCAGAGCAATGTTTACCTGGCCTCTGCCGCCGTCCATCATAATCAGGTCCGGAAACCTGGTAAAACTTCCCATGCTTAAATCGGCGCCCTTTTCCTTCAGCTCCTCTGTCTCCCTCATACCGTGAGAAAACCTGCGCGTCAGCACCTCTTCCATGGACGCATAGTCATTGGGACCCTGGACTGTCTTGATGCGGAATTTTCTGTAATCGCTGCGCTTTGGCCTGCCGTCCTCATAAACCACCATAGAACCCACGGACTCCACGCCGCTGGTATTAGAGATATCGTACGCCTCCATGCGCCGGATGCCCCCGATTCCAATAAGCTCTCCAATCTGGTTGATGGCCCCGATGGTGCGAAGCTCCTCTTTCTTAATCCGTTCCTTATCCTGGGACAGCACCAGGGCGGCATTCCTGGCTGCCAGCTCCACCAGGCGTTCCTTCTCTCCCTTTTTCGGAACCACCAGCCTCACCTTCTGTCCCCGTTTGGCGGACAGCCACTGGCTGATGACCTCCTCATCTCCCAAAGGATGCTGGAGCCACAGTTCCCTTGGAATAAATGGTGTGCCTGCATAGAACTGCTTTACAAAGCTGTCCAGAATTTCGCCCTCATTTTCCGCCGTGGCAGCCGATATATGGAAATGGTCCCTGCCAATCAGCTTGCCCTCCCGGATGAAGAACACCTGTACCACCGCGTCTCTCTCATCCCTGGCCATGGCCACGATGTCCCGGTCCTCCATGCCGCTGCTGGTAATCTTCTGCTTCTGCGCCACCTGCTTCACGCTGTTTAGCAGCTCCCGGTACTCAATGGCCCGCTCAAACTCCAGATTGTCCGAAGCAGTCTGCATTTTTTCCTGGAGGTTCTTTATGAGAGGGTCGAATCTGCCGTTCAAAAAGTCCAGGGCCTGGTTAAAGTTGGACTGGTATTCCTCCCTGGAAATATAACCCTGGCACGGAGCGTCGCACTGCTTGATGTGGTAATTGAGACACGGCCGCTCCTTTCCCGTATCCTTTGGCAGATTCCGGCTGCAGGTCCTGATCCGGTACAATTTGTGTATCAAATCCAGGGTGTCCTTTACAGCCCCGGCGCTGGTATAAGGACCAAAGTAACGGCTTCTGCCGTCCTTCTTCATGTCCCTGGCAAACAGAAGGCGTGGAAAATCCTCCCCCATGGTTGCCTTGATATAAGGATAGCTTTTGTCATCCTTTAACATGGTGTTGTACCGCGGCCTGTGCTCCTTAATCAGGTTGCACTCCAGCACCAGGGCTTCCAGTTCGGAATCTGTCAGGATATATTCAAACCATGCAATATGGGACACCATCTGTTCAATTTTGGCCGTCTTATTCCTGCTGCTCTGGAAATACTGCCTGACCCGGTTCTTAAGGCTGATGGCCTTGCCCACATATATAATCTCATCCCTGTCATTGTGCATAAGATAAACTCCCGGGCTGGCCGGGAGTTTCTTCAGTTCTTCCTCTAAATCAAACAATACCTGTCACCATCCCTTTCATATGGCCCTATATTCAGATGCTTTTTCGTTTTCCGGCATGCTGTTTTACCGGGCTGCGCCTGCCGGCGGGACAGTCTCTGGCGGAACGTTCTCTGGCGGGAATGTCTCTGCCGGAGCGTTCTCTGGCGGGACAGTTTCTGCCGGGACTGATTCTGCCGGAACCTTCTCTGCAGCGTCCCCCTCCGTCTCCAGCGCCGCCCTGGACTGGGATATACGCTGGTCCTCTTCCTCTGCTTCCTCCGGAGTCAGCAGGCCGCCGTAGTGATAACTGACCCCTGCATCCCAGAGAATCCACTGGTCATAGCCGGCATCGTAGACAGCCTGTATCTGCTGCCTCACCTGTTCATCGCCATATTTAATATAATGTTCCAGATAGGACGCAGTAAAGTCCTGAAGCCACGGCCTTACCACGGCCTGCGGCGCATCATCCTTTGCGGATGCGGCCAGAAGCTCCCTGGAACCATTCAATGCATTTAATATTGTATCATACGGCTGGGTATCCGGATACTCTATTCCAAAATTTCCCGGCCCGTAGTGGGATGGATAAATCATGGGGCATATATAATCCAGCTGCTCCGCCATGTCCTCATATTCCTGGCCCACGGCAGCCGCATCCTCTTCGCTGCGCATAATGGTGCCGAATACATCAGCCGACACAAAGAGTCCTTCCTTTGCCAGCTCATCATGGGCATATCCTATGAACTCCGTAATAGCCTGGGTCTTATTGCGTCCCTGGGTATCCGCGTCGTCAAAAACAACATCATTCATGGTCCTGTCCACGGCAAACCGGATATAGTCGAACTGAATCTCGTCAAATCCCGCTTCGCCCGCCTTTTTACCCACCTCAATCAGATAATCCCAGACTTCCTTCTTATAAGGATTTACCCATGCAAGGCCTTTATTATCCCGGTAAATCTTGCCGTCCGCCACATGCAGGCTCCATTCCGGCTTCTGTTCTGCAAGATAGGGATCCCTGAACGCCACCACCCTGGCTATGGTATAGATTCCATGCTCCTTAAGCTTTGCCATAAGCGCAGGCATGTCCTGGATAAAAACCTGGCATGCCCCTATCTCATTTACCGTAGGGGAATCCATGGCATAGGTGATCCTTCCCTGGTCATCCTTCACATCAATGACCACTGCATTGAGCTCCGTCCTGTCGATCTCCTCAATGATCTTATCCATCATATCACCGGTACCGGCCACATAGGCGGATACATAGATGCCCTTTACCTTTACCGGGTTTCTGGGCGGGTATGTGGAAATGGTAATGACCTGGGAATCAGCCGCCTCTGCCTCCTGGGTCTCCTGCCCGTTCTGGGCCCCTGATGCCTCAGACTGCACAGACTCCTCCTGGGCTCTGGTCATCTCCTTTGCCGGTTCATACCGGGAACATCCTGTCATTGCAAGGATTAATATGCCTGCTGCTATCCACCTTTTCATACGTAACCTCTGTCTTTCCCAATTATCTTATGATTCCTGGAAATTCCCATTTCCATTCTTAATCTATATCAAAAAGGCAAATGCCTGTAAGTTCAGTGAATCAGACCTAAACATCCGTTCGTTCCCACTATAATACCATATTCTCCCTGTTTTGTATATAAAATATGACTTTTTTGTTACAAATTCATTAATTTCTCCCACTTTTTGTAAATACTCACATCTCCCCCACATCAAAAAGCGCCCGGACAGGGGCTGTATGCCTTTGTCCGGGCGTGTGCCGGGCCGGCCTGGGGCCGGACCGTGTTTCTTATAGATGCTTATAATTTCTTGAAAGAAATATGTCTAAGCCTCTGCCAGATGTCTCTGAAGGGCAGCCCTTACAGCGCCCTTGCCTGCAATCAGCTCAGAGAAAATGCTCTCCACATATTCGCCCAGCCCTGCCTCATACAGGTCCACTCCGAATATCTTGGCATCGCTTAAAACAGGCTGAAGCACTTCGTGTACATTGCACGGCTCTCCTACCTTTACGCCCTGCAGCTTCTCAGCCAGTCCCGCATACATGGGGTCCGGGCTTACGGCAAAGGTATTGCCCTCATCGTCTACCCCCAGCAGGTAACGGCACCATCCTGCCTGAACCATGGGTATGAACTTAAGGGACTTCACATCCAGCTCAGGCCTTGCCATGTATTCCTTAATGGTCTCACCGAAACGGATAGACAGCTTCTGGGATGTGTCGCAGGCAATTCTCTGTGGCGTATCAGGCATAAAAGGATTGGGCACGCGGATCTGCAATACCTCGTCAATAAACTTCTTAGGAGAAAGGATGCCGGGATCCGTAACCACAGGAAGTCCTTCTTTGTAACCAATGATTTCCACCAGCTTCACCAGGTCTGCGTCCTTCATCTCCTCGCTGATCTTGGTGTAGCCCAGGAGACAGCCATATACAGCCAGGGTGGTGTGAAGTGGATTCAGGCAGGTGCACACCTTCATGCGCTCCACCTTTTCTACAGTATCCCTGGTAGTAAACATGACGCCTGCATGCTCCAGCCCGGGGCGTCCGTTGGGGAACGCATCCTCAATCACCAGGTATTCAGCTTCCTCTGCATTGACAAAAGGAGCCACATATGTGTTCTTGCTGGTGACAATGCTCTCTGTATCTGTAAAGCCTGCCTCCTCCAGCATCTTCTTTACGCTGTCATCCGGACGTGGGGTGATTTTGTCAATCATGCTCCACGGGAAGGAAACATGCGCCGGATTCTCAATATACTCCAGAAATCCGCTGTCAGCCTTTCCGTTCTCTGTCCATGCCTTTGCATAAGCGTCCACAGCCGCATACAGCTTATCGCCGTTATGGGAACAGTTATCCATGCTGACCAGGGCCAACGGAGCTGCGCCATGGGTATATCTCCAGTAACACAGGGCAGAGAGCTTACCGATATAACTGTCTGCCTGTTCCGGACCAGCCTCAAAATCAGCCTTTACGTCCGGGCGGAAGGACCCGTCTGCCGAAGTGATGCTGTAGCCCTTTTCTGTGATGGTGAAGCTGACCATCTGCAGGGTCTTGCTGGCAAAAATATCCTTTAAACAGTTCCAGTCCTCCGCATCCTGGCGATCCACGGTCAGGGACTGGGCAAGGCTTCCAATCACAGTTTTCTCAATGGTTCCATTGGCTTTCAGTGTGACCAGGAGGCTTAAGTCATCCTGAGGCCTGTATGCCTTTTTGATGATTTCATAGTCATAACCTTCTGCAACGATGATTCCGGTCTTTTCAACACCATCGTTCAGCAGCTTCTGCTGACACGCTGCAGGAAATGCGCGGAAGATATTGCCTGCACCGAAATGCACCCACTGCGGACACTCCCTGGTAGCTGCCTTCATCGCTTCTCTGTCAAATTTTGGAAGTTCTATTCCTGCCGCTTCCCACTCTTCCTTATTCCTCAGTTCACTGTCTAATAAATGCATAACCATTCCCTCCTGTGTTTGTTGATTTCATGATTTAATATTACCACCCTGAGGGTGAATAATCCATATCCCTTTTTGTTCAATACATTGCAAAACTTGCTGTAGCACCCCCGTGATTTGTTAAAAACAATGGGGCCTGGTTTTACCGCATCAAAAAAGACCAGCATCCGCGCCGGTCTCTCCTCATAACTGCTGAACCTCAAAAAATACTGCATCGTCACTGTATCACCGCTGATACTGAATCACCGCTGATACATTGGAATTCTCTGTCTGGTCAAACAAATCATCCCCGTTAGCCGCCATTGCATTTACCAAAATCAGCATCGCCGCAAGCATGGCCCACGCAAAGCCGCCCAGTACCTTCCTGACTTTCATTCTACTCTGCCTCCTGGATTCATAAGCCTGATAACTGAAGATTACATGCTTAATTTCACTCCGTTATCCCATTATACAAACTTTTATGAAAAAAGCAAGTCCTTTTCCTCTTACACTGTCTTACATTTTCCTTAAAAGCCCCATATTTCAATGGATTTTACTGAACTAGAATTTTTTTCCATAAGGGGAAAACAACCTGATTCCAGCGTTCTTTAGATAGATTCTAAGGAAAATGAAGGGCAATGGGCAATGGATTTTGTCCGCCTGACATATGTCCATCCCCTCTCCCCTTACGGCTAAAATGGAATTTTTCACCTTTTTTGTAGGCAAATTCTGCATATCCGGGATATGAGCCATTTTTTTAGGTAAACTGAAATTACCTTATTTTTCTATCTATATAATATACACGTAAGAAAAGAGGATACACCGTGATTACATATGAACCTTTTTGGAACACGCTCAAGAATTCTGATGAATCCACCTATACCTTAATCTATAATCATAACCTGTCAAGCTCCACCATAGACAGACTCCGAAAAAACAAGCCGTTAAGCACCACAACGCTCAATGACCTCTGCCGCATTCTGGACTGCGACATCAATGACATCATATCCTACCAACGTTCTGAAAGTGACCAGTTTCTTTAGAAAGGACACATGCTTTCCTTCCTCCTTACCCGGTTTTTGGAGATGATTTGCTCCAGGCCTAATTGCCTTGGACCGCTGCGCTGCGAACAGCAATGGCTGAAGCCATTTCTATCACAGCATCCATACTGTCCCTGGCATCATCCTCCCAAAGTTCATAGAACACACCCTCATGCTCCCAGGAAACCAGTATACCGTGGATATCGGAATTTTCCACTGTTTTTTGGATTGTCATTTTCACCAGTTTCTCTCCTGCCCAAACCTCCTGCTGCAGAGTCCCCTCCTCGTCAAGGACGTAGTATTCCGAGGGGCCGCCTCCTGCCTCCAGGGAACACCAGGCCATGGCATCAGACTGTGTGTTTTCATCATGAAACTGAATCTGTACGGTATGCTCATCCTCCTGAATCATAACAGGGCTGCTGCATACCGTTACGTCATCCGGCAGTTTCAGACGCAGAACAGGGGCTTTTGCAGCTTCCTGCTCCGGGATATGTTCCGGGATATGCTCCGTGGTATGCTCCGATGCAGTCCCCACCTCTGTTCCAAGCTCTGTCTCATGCCCGTTTCCATACCCTGTTTCAGACTCTGTTCCGGACTCTGAGACCCCGCTCACCGCGGTCTGCTGTCCTGCTGACACAGATGACGCCGTCTCCTTCTGCGTACCTGTGCCGGGCGAGCACGCGCCAAGGCCAAGGCCTGCCGCAGCCGCGGCTGCGGCAAAATATAAAATGTATTTCTTTTTTCTCATATTGCAACTCCTTTTATCCTGTTTGTACTTTCGGCTCATTTATGAGCTTAACGCCTTTGTACCTTTAAAAGCCATGAATCTGTTCGTTCTGTGTATCTACAGAATACCATATTTTTATATTACATGCCTCATTTTTTTATTCGTAAATTACTCCTTCCGCCCAAAGAAGTCCTTATGTCAAAAAAGTCTGCCCGCAGGCACCCCGGGCAGACTTAAACATTCATTAAACAAACTCTTTCTTATTCATATATAAAACCGCTGAGTTCATAGACACTTACAGTTCCGCAGCACTTCCCTTTTATCCGCATACCAGGACGGTCACCGTAAACCCTTGTGGTAAAGACCTCCAGTCCATCATTTACAAATATTTCCAGGGAAGTGGTATCTGAAAATATGCGCAGGTCCGTAAGCTGTTCCAGTAAAACACTGCGTCTTGTCCTGCCGCTTCCGCTGGTTCCCATGTCCAGGGTCAGCAGGCCATCTTCATAGGACAATGTGACATCATCCCTGATGGTCAGGCACATATCACTGCAGGACTCCATGGATAAACACGCCTCGAACACAAGTCCTGTTTCCACACCCTTCCCAAGCTCCCAAAAATCATAATCCCTTCTGTCTCGGCGAAGCTCCTTCATTTCTTCCAGAGGCTGCTGTAAAAGACGTCCTTCCCTCATATGAAGAAGGCGCGGCATGGTAAGGGCATGCTGCCAGCCGGCTTTTACCGTCGGATTGGTATATTCTGCGTCCGGTATCCCCATCCATCCTATGAGAATGCGCCGCCCCTGCTCGTCCAGAAAGGTCTGAGGCGCATAAAAGTCAAAACCCCGGTCCACCATTTCGGGAAACTGCGAATTCAGCCTGATGGTATTTTCCCTGAAATCATAGTCCAGACAAAAGACCGTACACTGATGCACATTCTGATACTCTGTTCCCATGGGCTCCACCCCCTGGGGGCAGCAGACCAGGCAGAGCCGGCCGTCCAGACAGAATAAATCAGGGCATTCCCACATATAGCCAAATGTTTGTTCCGTCGTAATTCTATTAAAATACTCCCAATTTGTTAAATCCATTGACCGGTACACAAGGACCATTCCCTTGCTCAGGGCATCCCTGGCCCCCAGTACCATATAGTAATACTCCCCTTTTTTAAAGACCTTTGGGTCCCTTATGTGACAGCTCATGTCAGCCGGATAATCCTTGTGGTTCATGACCAGTTCCTTGGCAGAAAAATGATATCCGTCCCTGCTTGTAACATGAATGGTATTACTCACCCGGCCGCTCATAATATAATCGTAATCATCCCTGTCAAACAGCTTTACATTGCCTGTGTAAAAATAGTGGATGGTCTTATCCTCCACATAAGCAGAACCGGAATATACGCCATGGGCATCCAGGTCCTGGTCCGGAAAAAGCGCCGGATCCTCCTGTTTATAATGAATGAAATCCCGTGTGGTATAGTGACCCCAGAGCTTAATCTCCCCTGTGGGCTCAAAGGGTGTATACTGATAATAAATATGGTACAGTCCCTGAAACTGGCAGAGCCCATTGGGGTCGTTCAGCCAGCCGGTTTCCGGCATCAGGTGGTAGGCCAGGCGGCTTTCATCCGCCCTGACCCTTTCCCTGTAATCCCGGTTGTCCCGGTACCATGCTTCATGGTCCTCCCTGCGGACCTTCTCATATTTCTTCAAACTGCTTCCTCCTCACCACTGCTTTCTTCAGGCTGCTTTCTCTCTACCTGGGCAGCATGTTTATGCCGTCTTAACTGTCTTAACTGCCTTCACCGCCAGGTCCCCGCTGTCTGCCTGTCCGCCAGGATATACGGTCACATCCAGATTTCCGCCCTCAGGCAGAATCATCATAGTCTGCGGATTCAATCCCTTTTCCCGAATCAAATCCAGGTCAGCGGCAATAAGCTTATTGCCCTTCTTTACCTTATCCCCCTGTGCCACAAAGGCCTCAAATCCCTGCCCATCCAGCTGTACTGTATTGATTCCGATATGAATGAGCACTTCCACGCCTGTCTCAGATGTAATTCCCACCGCATGCTTTGTCGGAAACAGCAGGCTTATGGTGCCGTCGCACGGCGCGCATACCATGCCCTCAGCCGGATTGATGGCCACGCCGTCCCCCAGGGCCTTGGATGCAAAAACCTCATCTGCGGACTGTCCCACATCCAGGACCTGCCCTTTCATGGGGACATAAAGTTCAGTGATGATTTCCCGGGTCCGCTCTATTTCCTGTGGCATTTCGATTTTTCGGGATATTTCCATGTCCGAGGCTGTTTCCGTTCCCTCAGCCCTGCCCGCATCCTTTTTCTCCGGGCCGTCCTCCCTGCCAAGAGCAAACTTTTTCCAGAACACCATGGTAAGGGCAAAGGAAACGCCCATGGACAAAATGATTCCAATGGCAAAATTCATATAGTGGTCAGGCTTCATGGAGATAAAGCCCGGAAGTCCTGCCGCGCCCAATGCCTGAGCCAGTGTCTTGGTGGCTGCCAGATAAGCGCTTCCTGCCGCTGATCCGGCCATAGCTGCATAGAATGGATACTTCAGTTTCAATGTCACACCAAACATGGCTGGTTCCGTAATGCCTAACAGGGCAGAAATACCGGATGCAGAGCAGATGGATTTCATTTTGTCATTCTTTGTCATAAGAAGCACTGCCAGGACCGCGGCGCCCTGGGCCACATTGTTCATGCTGGCAGTTGAGAAAATGAAGCTTCCGCCTGTATGGGCGCTGTCAGCCAGCAGCTGTGTCTCAATGGCAATAAAGCTGTGGTGCATTCCGGTCATGGTAATAGGAGCATATGCAAATCCAAAGAGTGCTCCGCCCACAGGTCCCAGAGTATTATAGAGCCATGTGATGCCTGAGGCCAGCAGATTGCCGGCTTCCCTCAGCACAGGTCCCACGCAGATAAAGGTCAGGAAAGAAGTTACCAGGATGGACAAAAGAGGGGTTGTCAGATTATCCAGCCAGGACGGCGTTATCTTGTGAAGCCGTTTCTCGATATTGGCCAGAATCCAGGAGACGGCCAGAACAGGAAGAACCGTTCCCTGATATCCGATGGCAGCTATCTGAAAACCAAAGATGTCCCATACAGGAGGCTGTGCCAGACCAATCTGGTATGCGTTCAGCAAATCCGGATGGACCATAATCATGCCCATGGCCGCCCCTAAAAACGCATTTCCTCCAAACTTTCTGGTAGCGCTGAATCCAATCAGTACCGGCAGAAAGGTAAAGGGTGCGTTTGCAAAGGTGTTGATGGCCGAAGCCAGTCCCTGCCACATGGGGTACAGCTCAATCATTGACTGCCCGTTTACAAGCGGGGACGTCAGAAGGTTGTTAAGTCCCATAAGAAGACCGCCTGCCACAATAGCGGGAATGATGGGCACGAAAATGTCACTGAGCATCTTGATGAAACGCTGGACCACATTTCCCTTCCCCTCTTCTTTTTCCTCCGGCTTTTCCTCCAATGTTCCCAGCTGCTTCTGTACTTCATCGCAGACCATATTCACAATACCGGAACCAAATATGATCTGGAACTGGGATTGTGTGAGAAACACTCCCTTTACCCCTTCCAGGTCACTGATTGCCTCCTCGTTTCGCAGCCCGTTATCCCTGAGCTGGAAACGAAGTCTGGTGGCACAATGGGTAACTGACTTAATATTGTTTTTTCCGCCTACGTACTTGATGACCAGACTTGCCGTCTTTGCATAATCCATCATATTCCTTCCCCTCTTCTTACTATGATTTCCCTTCGCTTTTTGGTATCGGTTCCATAACTATATAATAGGGTATTCGGCCCATAATGTCAATATTTTATTGGCACCGGTTCCATTTTTGAGCGTAAAAAAATCCCCTCTAAATTTGTGCACTTTTCACATATCTTCTTCCATTTCTCCCTGTATGCTCAAAAATCACTTTGTTCTTTGACGCTGTGGCCTTCTATCATTGTGTAATCCACTATCTGTTTTTTTGGCACCGGTTCCCGATGTATCATCTTGAGTATGGTTTCAGCCCCCAGATAACCCAGACCATAGGAATCAAAACGCAGGGTGGTCAGGTCCGGCTTTAACAGAGTGCTTTCATCATATCCGCCAAATCCTGCCACGGAAACATCCTCCGGAATCCTTAATCCTCTCTCCCCCAAAACATGGTACGCGCCAAAAGCCAGGCGGTCCGTGGCACATATGATTGCATCTACCGGACCCTGGTCCAGAATTTCCTCAGCCATGCGGATTCCGCTGGCATAGCTGTAATCCCCGGCGGCCGTGACCACATCCTTAATGCCCCATTCTTTCAGGCCGTCCATCACGCCCTGCTTGCGGTTGATACCCACGGCCACATCCAGTGCGGACACTCCCATATACCCAACCCGGGCCGGACGGGCCTTTGCCACACGGACTCCCATGGCCTTTCCTGCCCCGTAATCATCGTGGACAATGGAAATTCCCCCGTCATAGTCCTGTGCCAGCACCACCACAGGCACAGGGCTTCCCTGTATCAGCTTACGGTGCGCCTCTGTTATGGTAATGGCGCTCAGTATGATGCCGTCCACCTTCAGTGTAATCAGTCTCTGAATATTCTTAAGCTCCAGGTCCACACTGTGGTCCGAATCCTTAATCAGCGTTTCATACCCCTGTTCCCTCAGGTAGCGTCCGATGCTGGTCACCACACGGCTGGACACTTTTGAATTCAGGGTGGGAAGGACCACTCCAATCACATTGCTTTCCTTGGCCTTTAACCTGGCAAATGTATTGGGTTCATAATTATACTCCCTTATGATTTCCTGTATCCGTTCCCTGGTGGACTCTCTTACACTGCCTCCGTTAAAATATCTGGACACCGTACTCTTGGTAACCCCTGCCATATTGGCAATATCATCCATGGTAATCTTTCCTGATGACATATCCATCCCTTCACTTTCATTTGCTGTGATTATACTGATTGCAGCGGAAGCACAACAGACGCAGACTCCCAGTACGCCCTGCAAAGCGGGTATTGACAGCTGCGTCTGCTTCCCTGTTATCTCTTGTATATTAGTATATCAAAACCGCGGCGTTCTGTCCTCTATTATCAGAAAATAACTGCACTGTGCCAGATTACCCCGGTCTGTTTTCATATCAAATCTCAGATAATCTGGCTTCCGAAGGGCATCAGGGCCAGTTTCGCCAGCTTGAACTGCTGCAGCCCAAAGGGTATGCCCACGATGGTAATACAAAGCAGTACTCCGATGATGGCTGACTCAATGGCCAGGGGCAAACCGGAAACCAGCAGCCAGATAATATTCAGAAGCAGGGACGCCGCTCCCCCGCCGTAGACCACTTCCTTTCCAAAGGGAAAGAAACTCAGACCTGCAAACTTAAAGCACTGCAGTCCCACCGGTATTCCTATGATCGTTATGCACCACAGGCAGCCTGTCAGGAGCCAGGATAAGCCGCTTATACATCCGCCGAATATAAACCATAATACATTTCCAAGACATCCCATATACCTTACCTTCCTTCCTGTTCTGTTTCCAGTGTCTGCCTCATCTCCTGGAGACGTTTCCTGATACTGCTCACCTGGCGTCTGGCTTCCCTGACCTGGTTCAGGGCATCCCCTATTTTAGACTGCACCATCCAGTCAGCTATGACACCGTCAAAAAAGTAATCGGCAAAGGTAAGAAAACTTCCCACATCCATCTTTAAATCCCCGGTCAGGTTTACATCCAGCAATTCTCTCTTTAATCTGCGCAGATGTCCCCTTGCCTCATTCATGGCTGCCTGGGCCTCATCCATCCGGTTATGCTTAAACATGGTGCTGAAAAATCCGCCGCCCAGCATATCCCAGATTCCCCAACTGCTTGCCTTCTGCAGCAGTTCCTCCGCCTTTTGCAGGCTCATGGAAGCCATATCTGCTGCCATTAATGCCTCACTGATTTCCTGTTGTCTGCTTTTTCTCTCCATTCTTTTCTCCTTTCTGCGATAAACAATACCTTGCTGTTGTGCGAGGCAGGTATTACCGCCAGCTTTGCATAGAGAAAAAAAGACCTTTATGGTGGCTGGCTCCCTGCCACAATAAAAGTCTTGCACATTTCATTTTATACGGGTGCCTCCGGCACCGAGATGACGATTTAAAATCCACCTTCTGGTGGTTCGCTACTCCCTTTTATTGGAACTGATTATAGCATGCTGTATGATGAATGTCAAATACGATATGCTGAAGAATCTATTACATTTTTCTTATCTGTTTTCTTAGCTGCCTTCTCAGCTGCCTTCTTCCGTCAGTGCATTACAATTGTTTTCCTTGATGCACTCCCAAGTCGTCGTTCCAAAGCAAATGAATGTGTGATATAATTTACTAAATCAAATCGGAAACAGAGGAGGTCAAAAAGTGAAAACAATTGGGCTGATTGGCGGAATGAGTTGGGAAAGTACAGTTTCATACTACCAGATTATAAATGAGGAAGTTAAAAGACGGCTTGGCGGACTTCATTCTGCAAAGGTTATTCTTTACAGTGTGGAATTTGACGAGATCGAAAAATGCCAGTCAGACGGCGACTGGAAAAAGAGTGGTGACATACTGGGAAAGGCAGCTAAAAGCTTAGAAGCTGCAGGTGCGGACTTCATTCTGATCTGCACAAATACAATGCACAAGGTAGTTCCTCAAATCGAATCCATGATACAGATTCCGATTATACATATAGCGGACGCCACCGCACAAGAGCTTCTGGCATGTCAGATTCGGAAAGTGGGCTTGTTGGGCACAAAATATACGATGACACAGGATTTTTATAAGCAGAGGTTAATTGACAGAGGTATAGACGTTATTACCCCGGATGCCGCGGATATTGATACTGTGAATGATATTATCTTCCATGAACTCTGCGTAGGTAATATCCGGGAAGAATCCCGCAGACAATTCCAGAGAGTCATTGATAATTTAAAGGCAAAGGGAGCCCATGGCGTTATCCTTGGCTGTACTGAAATCGGGCTTCTTATACATCAGACCGATTCTTCGCTGCCTGTTTTTGATACCACCGTGATACACGCAAAACAGGCCGTTGAACTGGCATTAGAGGTTTAGTTTCCTTTATTTAAAATTAAATCTGATGGTTTAGACAATGAAGCAAACCGGCAAAGCGGAGGATATAAAACAATGGACAACTGGTTTACAATAGATAAAACAGACTCAAATACCTACATTATCAGTGAATACCGGCATTGGGAGGAAACGCACTGCTATTTGCTGAACGGAAGGGAACGAAGCTTGCTTATTGACACAGGACTTGGTATTTCAAACATATTTGATGAGGTCGTAAAACTCACGGACAAGCCCATTACGGCAGTTGCAACGCATATTCATTGGGATCATATTGGAGGACACAAATATTTTCCGGATTTTTACGCTCATGCTGAAGAGTTGGACTGGCTGAATGGCAAGTTCCCTTTATCCATAGAAACAATTAAAGAGATGGTTGTTGACCGCTGCAATTTACCTGACGGCTTTGATGTAAACGATTATGAGTTTTTTCAGGGGGTGCCGTCAAAGGTTCTGACTGATCATGATATAATTGACCTTGGCGGGAGGCAGGTTGAAGTGTTTCATACGCCGGGGCATTCACCTGGACATTTGTGTTTTTGGGAGAAAGATACCGGGTATTTATATACAGGTGATTTGGTTTACAAGGATATACTCTTTGCCTATTATCCATCTACCGCCCCGGAGGCATATCTTAATTCACTAAAAAAGATTTCTTCCCTGCCGGTAAAGAAAGTATTTCCTGCCCATCATTCACTGGATATACAGCCGGAAATCTTATTTCGTATGCGAAAAGCATTTGAGCAGCTTGAAGCAGACGGAAAACTTCATCATGGCAGCGGCACATTTAACTATGGCGACTGGGGAGTATGGTTGTAAATCTCCCCCAGCCGTGTTGTAACTTCCCATGCCAAATAATCAACGGCGCTGCCTCACAGAGCGCAAATCTATACATCTTCCCATAAACAACAAATGCGAATGGCCTAAGCCATTCGCAAGTTTCATAATTAGTATATACAGAAAAATCTCTATTCTATCTACTCTCTTCAATGGAGCATACGGGATTCGAACCCGTGACCTCCACACTGCCAGTGTGGCGCGCTCCCAGCTGCGCTAATGCCCCGAC